>ERZ1673736.15-NODE-15-length-267105-cov-22.709893_pt1 | contig 267105 bp, 259 predicted proteins | sample MGYA00580212_ERZ1673736 | MGnify/ENA primary metagenome ERZ1673736 (study PRJEB41218, sample SAMN15661752) | gut metagenome | host: Homo sapiens | place: Canada: London | collected 2015-08-20/2019-03-30 | study: EMG produced TPA metagenomics assembly of...
TTTTAAGCTGCCTAGCGGAATCGAACCGCCGACCTCCGCCTTACCAAGGCGACGCTCTACCGACTGAGCCAAGGCAGCATGCATAAGTGATATGCAACATTGATACTATACAATGAATCAGGTGATTTTGTCAATACATTTTTTGTGATACCGGGAGAAAATCAAAAGAAATATAAAGAAAACATATTGCCGGAAAATGAAAATAGGAATAGAATAATAATTTAGAACATGGTAGACAGAAGAGGGAGAGAAACATGAAAAAAATGAAGACAATGACAGAGGGCGTGATCTGGAAAGAAATACTTTTTTTTGCAATCCCGCTGATTCTGGGGAATTTGTTTCAACAGTTATATAATACGGTGGATTCGATTATTGTCGGCAACTATGTGGGAAGTAACGCACTGGCGGCAGTCGGATCCAGCGGTGCGATCATTAACCTGCTGATCGGTTTCTGCATAGGAGCATCGACTGGTGCAGGTGTTGTGATCTCGCAGTTTTATGGGGCCAAAAATACAGAAGGCGTGAGGAAAGCCGTACATACTACGATGGCGATCGCGCTGGTAGCAGGAGTGCTTCTGACTGTAATCGGAATTACAGTGACACCATCGATGCTGCGCCTGATGGGAACACCGGACAAGGTATTTGAACAGTCGGTAATCTATCTGCAGGTATATTTTGGCGGAAGTTTATTTTCGGTAGTTTACAATATGTCGGCGGGTGTTCTGAATGCCGTGGGCAATTCCAGACGTTCCCTGGTATACCTGATGATCGCGGCGATTTCAAATATATTCCTGGATCTGATCATGGTTGTCGGACTGAAGCTTGGAATCGTTGGCGCGGCACTGGCTACGGATATCAGTCAGTTGATATCATGCATTTTTATATGGGGATTTCTGATCAGAAGTGAAGATGTATATAAGTTGAAGATTAAAGAAATCCGCTGCTATGACCATCTGCTTTCCAAAATCATCCGTATCGGAATCCCGACGGGAATCCAGAATATTGTAATTTCACTTTCGAATCTGATCGTACAGACGAGCGTGAATAGTTTCGGGGCAACGGTTATGGCCGGATTTGCGGCATATATAAAGATTGATGGATTTAACATTCTTCCGGTATTGAGCATCAGTATGGCCGCAACTACATTTGCGGGACAGAATATTGGCGCCAGAAAGCCGGACAGGGTCAGAAAAGGAATGTATATATCTACTGTGATGGGGGCTGGCTATTCGGTGTTAACCGGGATTATGTTGCTGATATTTGCTCCACAGGTGATAGGTGTCTTTACGACGAACCAGAAGGTTGTGGAGTATGGTGTATATATTATGAGGTATTTCTGTCCGTTTTACTGGATGCTTGGAATTCTGCATGTGCTGGGAGGAACGATACGAGGAACAGGCAAGACGATGCAGGCAATGGTCGTATTTCTGGTATCTTTGTGTGGATTCCGTGTGATGTGGATCGCGGGAACAATGGCATGGACAAGAAGTCTCGGACATGTAATGATGTGTTATCCGACGTCCTGGCTTCTGGGAATGCTACTGATGCTTTTGTATGTATGGAAAGGAAAATGGATGGATCTGTAAGGCCGGGCAAAATCCGTCTGTTCTAAAATCCGTACATTTGCGCTAAAGGTAATTGGGATAAAATAAAGTATCTTCCCTTGTTTCATCATATTTTTTATGATAAGATAATGAGCATAATGTATAGTTAAAACCTAAGGAGGATACCATGGGAGAAGAAACAACAGTTTCCAAAAATTTTATTGAACAGGAAATAGATAAAGATCTTGCAGAAGGGGTGTACAGTGAAGTATGTACAAGATTCCCACCGGAACCAAACGGATATCTGCATATCGGACATGCAAAGTCTATTCTTTTGAACTCAGGACTTGCAAAGAAGTATAATGGAACATTTCATCTGAGATTTGACGATACGAATCCGATGAAAGAAGATATGGAATTCGTAGAGTCTATTAAAGAAGATGTAAAATGGTTAGGCGCTGACTGGGGAGATCATCTCTATTTTGCATCTAACTATTTTGATCAGATGTATGAGTGTGCCGTAAAACTGATTAAGAAGGGAAAAGCATTTGTCTGTGATCTGACGGCAGAAGAGATGCGTGAATACCGTGGAACGCTGACAGAGCCTGGAAAGAACAGTCCGTACCGTGACCGTTCGGTAGAAGAAAACTTAAGACTTTTCGAAGAGATGAAAGACGGCAAGTATCAGGACGGAGAGAAAGTCTTACGTGCAAAGATCGATATGGCATCGCCGAATATTAACATGCGTGATCCGATCATCTACCGTGTGGCTCATATGACACACCATAACACCGGAGATAAATGGTGCATCTATCCAATGTATGATTTTGCTCATCCAATCGAAGATGCGATCGAACATATCACACATTCTATCTGTACGCTGGAATTTGAAGACCACAGACCATTATATGACTGGGTTGTGAAAGAATGTGAATTTGATCCGGCACCGAGACAGATTGAATTTTCAAAGCTGTATCTGACAAATGTCGTTACAGGTAAGAGATACATTAAGAAACTGGTTATGGATGGTATCGTAGACGGATGGGATGATCCGCGACTGGTATCAATAGCAGCCCTCAGAAGAAGAGGATTCACACCGGAATCTATCAAGATGTTTGTTGAGATGTGTGGAGTATCCAAGAGCCAGAGCTCTGTAGACTATGCAATGCTTGAGTACTGTATCCGTGAGGATCTGAAGATGAAGAAGCCTCGTATGATGGCAGTTCTTGATCCGATCAAACTGGTAATTGATAACTATCCGGAGGAAGAAGTTGAGTATCTGGATGTAGAGAATAACCTGGAGAATCCGGAACTTGGTATGAGAAAAGTGCCATTTGGTCGTGAGCTTTATATTGAGCGTAATGATTTTATGATCGAGCCGCCGAAGAAGTATTTCCGTCTTTTCCCTGGCAATGAAGTACGTCTGATGCATGCATATTTTGTAAAATGTGTAAGTTACGAGACGGATGCCGAAGGAAATGTAACGGTTGTTCACTGTACTTATGATCCGGAGACAAAATGTGGAACAGGATTTACCGGACGTAAAGTGAAGGGAACAATCCACTGGGTAAGTGCTCCACAGGCAAAGAAAGCAGAAGTAAGATTATATGAGAATCTGATCGATGAAGAGAAGGGTGTATATAATAAAGAAGACGGTTCCCTGAATCTGAATCCGAATTCACTGCAGATTTTAAAGGAGTGCTATGTAGAAGACAGCTTTAACGAAGCAGGTCCGTGCGACAGCTTCCAGTTTGTAAGAAACGGATATTTCTGTATCGATTCGAAAGATTCTACACCGGAGAATCTGGTATTTAACCGTATCGTATCGCTGAAGAGTTCATTTAAGCTGCCTAAAAAATAAGAAATAATGAACAGTAGAATACATTAATAAAGATACTGTGATTAAGATGGAAAAATAAAATGAATGAATTAACGATAAATCTAGACAGTCGTTCGAAGAAGCCGCTGTATGAGCAGATTTATGATTATATCAAGTCTGATATCCAGAACGGGAGGATTCCTTACGGGGAAAAACTCCCGTCTACCAGGGCTTTGGCAAAGCATCTGGAAGTCAGCCGCAGCACGGTTGAACTGGCATATGAACAATTATTATCAGAAGGATATATTGAATCTGCCCCATACCGCGGTTTTTTCGTGGCTCAGATTGATGAATTATATCAACTGAAAAAAGAAGAAAAGAAGTCCGAACGGAAAATAGAAAAGAAAAAAGTGTATCAATATGATTTCACGCCGAATGGAGTTGATCTGAACAGCTTTCCGTATAATGTGTGGCGAAAACTGTCAAAAGATATCCTGATGGATGACAGGACAGAATTATTCCGTACAGGGGATCCGCAGGGCGAATATGGTTTCCGGAGTGCTATCAGTAATTATCTGTATCAGGCGCGGGGAGTGGACTGTACACCGGATCAGGTTCTGATCGGCGCGGGGAGTGATTATATTCTGATGCTGCTTGGTATGATCCTCGGAACAGAACATATGATCGCATTTGAAGATCCGACTTATAAACAGGCATACAGAGTGATCCATACACTTGGGTATGAGACGGTTCCTGTGGCGATGGACAGACATGGTATGAAAATACAGGATCTTGAAAGTACGGGAGCTGATATTGCTTATGTAACGCCATCCCATCAGTATCCGACCGGGATTGTTATGCCGATAGGAAGAAGAATGGAGCTTTTGAAATGGGCATATGAAAAAGACGGAAGATATATTATAGAGGATGATTATGACAGTGAATTCCGCTATAAAGGGAAACCGATTCCGGCATTACAGGGATATGATGCGGAAGATAAAGTCATTTACCTTGGAACATTCTCCAAATCCATCGCACCCGCAATACGTCTGAGTTATATGGTATTGCCAAAAGATATTCTGAAAGCATATCGGAAGAAGGGAAGCTTTGTGAATTCTACGGTATCAAAAGTGGATCAGACGATTGTGCAGCACTTTATTGAAGAAGGATATTATGAACGCCATCTGAATAAGACCAGGGCGTTATATAAAAACAGGCATGATGTGTTGATCGAAGCTTTGAAACCACTGGGAGATATCTGTGAGATATCGGGGGAACATGCAGGGGTTCATATCCTGTTAACATTTAAAAACGGACAAAAAGAAAGAAATCTGATCGAGAAGGCGAAAAAAGCAGATATCCGGGTATATGGGCTTTCTGATTACCGGATTCGCAAAGATGAAAAGGAAAAAGCAACCATCCTTCTGGGATATGCGAATATGAGAGAAGAAGATATCAAAGAAGCTGTGGCAATTCTGAATCAATGCTGGAGAAAATAGAAAGTGTTTCCAACATTTTAGAAAGAAAAAAGAGCGGTATATAATATCAAACGGGGAGAATAAAAAGATTACCCTGTTGATATCATATACTGCTCTTTTATACTTGTGTATGCAAAAAGACTATTGGATACAGAAATGTCTTCTGCAGTAAAGGTAATAAATACCGATTAATCCTCGTCATCTCCGTCGTCTTCGTCAGTGTCTTCGGAAGTATCCGGAGTGTCCTTAGCATCAGCATCTTCGGAAGTATCTTCTGTGTTGTCCGCAGAGGTATCTTCTGTACTGTCATCTGCTGCATTGTCCTCTTCGGTAGTTGTTTTGGCTGCATTCAGATCGACATATCCACGGTCAACCGGTTGGAGGTCATTATCCAGATCGAAGTCTTCGTCTTCAAAATCATCGTTGAAATCATCGTCCTCATTTTTCTTTGACTTCTTTAAATAATAAACCAGACCTGCTGCGGCACTGCCGATTGCTGCAAGACCTAATAATTTTTTGCTCCATTTTGCCATGATAATCTGACTCCTTTCCGTTCTTTTCCTTATCATAGCACATATTATATGCTTTTTTCCATTAAATTAAAATAAATTATTGCAAGTTGAGAAGAAAATAAAAATATGATACACTGTATCATATCCTGGCTGTATCAGTACCTGAAGGGAGCCTGGGACGGAAAAACCCGGTGAGAATTGTATGGTCCTGGATAAAGGAGAGAAAAAGTATGAAAGAACAAAGCAAAAAGACGGTGGCAAAGAAGAAATTTTTTAAAATGGTGTTCAGCCGTGCCGGGATTTTTGTCATATTGATTCTGATACAGTTACTGGTATTCTTAGGAATTCCATACTATCTGAAAGAGTATGCAACCTTTATATACAGTGCGATGAGCGTGATGGAAATCGTTGTTCTTGTATATATCATTAATACAGAAGGGAACCCGGCATTTAAAATGACCTGGATGCTGTGTGTGATGGCACTTCCGGTTATAGGAACGGTATTTTATATCTATGTACATCTGCAGCTGGAGACGAGATTTGTACAGAACAGACTTGCGGCACTTCGTATGGAGACAGAACCTTATATGGATCAGGATGAGAAGGTTACAGAGGCACTCTGGGCAAGCAAATCGGCAAATGCACAGCTGTCTTATTATCTGTCACATCAACTTGGATTTCCGACCTACCGCAATACGGAAGTCGAATATTTCCCGGTGGGAGAGGATAAATTTGCTTCTATGATTAAAGAGCTGGAAAAAGCAGAGAAGTTCATTTTCATGGAATATTTCATTGTAGAGGAAGGAATTATGTGGGATACAATCCTGGAGATCCTGAAACGGAAAGTGAACGAAGGTGTAGAAGTCAGGTTCATGTATGATGGAATGTGTGCATTTGATCTGCTGCCGTACAGTTACCCTAAGAAACTTCAGAAATTCGGGATCAAGTGCAAAATGTCCAATAAGATCCGGCCTTTTGTGTCTACAATCCAGAATAACCGCGATCATAGAAAAATCTGTGTGATCGATGGGCAGACAGGGTATGTAGGTGGTGTGAATCTGGCTGATGAATATATCAATGAAAAAGAACGATTCGGTCACTGGAAAGATACAGCTGTTCTGTTAAGAGGAGATGCGGTCCAGAGCCTGACAATGATATTCCTGCAGATGTGGGATGTAGATATGCGTGGTGTTGAGCCTTATGGAAAATATCTTACAAAAAAAGCGGAATCACTGAATGACAGACTGGGATACGTGATCCCATATGCGGACAGTCCGTTTGACCATGAGAACGTAGGAGAAGAGGTGTATTTCCATATCCTGAATCATGCGAAGAAGTATGTGCATATCATGACTCCGTATCTGATACTGGATAATGAGATGCTGACAACACTTATACGTGCAGCCAAAAGTGGTATTGAAGTGATCATCATCATGCCGCATATTCCGGATAAATGGTATGCATTCGCGGTAGCAAAGACATATTATAAAGAATTGATTGAAGGCGGAGTGCAGATCTATGAGTATACACCTGGATTTGTACATGCGAAAGTATTTGTATCTGATGATGATACGGCAACAGTAGGCAGTATCAATCTGGATTTCCGGAGTCTCTATCTGCATTTTGAAAACGGAGTATTTATTTATGATAATCCGGAGGTTCAGAAAGTAGAAGAAGACTTCCAGAATACCCTGGCAAAATGTCACAAAGTGACAGTGACCGAGGTGAGAAACAGAGGAGTTCTTATGAAGGTAGCCGGGCAGGTGTTAAGACTGGTTGCGCCTTTAATGTAAAGAATACAGGAAATCATATGTATTTTCTGTAAAAATATTATTGAACCAAGATAAAATGTATAGTATAATGCTTAAGGCGGTTTGATTAGACTCGCTAAAGTAGACTGATAAGTCATGTTAATAACGCAGGAGGAATGGATATGGTTAAAGCAGTAGTCGGTGCCAACTGGGGCGACGAAGGAAAAGGTAAGATTACAGATATGCTGGCTGAGCAGGCAGATATCATCGTAAGATTCCAGGGAGGCGCGAATGCAGGTCATACAATTATCAATGATTATGGAAAATTTGCACTACACACACTTCCATCAGGAGTATTTTACGGTCATACAACCAGTATTATCGGAAATGGTGTAGCACTGGATGTACCGGTGTTATTCAAGGAAGTGCAGTCTATTATCGATCAGGGAGTTCCGATGCCGAAGATTCTGGTATCTGACCGTGCCCAGATGGTAATGTCTTATCATAAGAATTTTGATGCATACGAAGAAGAGAGACTGGGAGGAAAATCTTTCGGTTCTACAAAATCTGGTATTGCACCATTTTATTCAGACAAATATGCAAAGATTGGATTCCAGGTCAGTGAATTATTTGATGATGAACTGTTAAAAGAGAAAGTTGTCCGTGTGGCAGAACAGAAGAATGTATTACTGGAGCACCTTTATCATAAACCATTGATCAATCCTGATGATTTATATAATGAACTTCAAGAATATAAAAAGATGATCGAACCATTCGTATGTGATACATCTCTTTTCCTGAACAATGCAATCAAAGAAGGAAAAGAAGTATTATTAGAAGGTCAGCTTGGATCACTGAAAGATCCGGATCACGGAATCTATCCAATGGTTACTTCATCTTCTACATTAGCAGGATATGGAGCAATCGGAGCAGGAATCCCTCCATATGAGATCAAGAAAATCGTAACTGTATGTAAAGCATACTCAAGCGCAGTAGGAGCAGGAGCGTTCGTAAGCGAGATCTTCGGTGATGAAGCAGATGAATTAAGACGCCGTGGTGGTGACGGTGGAGAATTCGGAGCAACAACAGGACGTCCGAGAAGAATGGGATGGTTTGACTGTGTAGCTTCTAAGTATGGATGCAGAATGCAGGGAACCACAGATGTTGCATTTACAGTATTAGATGTACTTGGATACCTGGACGAGATCCCGGTATGTGTAGGATACGATATCGATGGAGAAGTAACAACAGACTTCCCGACCACACATCTGTTAGAGAAGGCAAAACCGGTTCTTAAGAAACTTCCGGGATGGAAGAGTGATATCCGTGGAATTAAGAAATACGAAGACCTTCCGGAAAACTGCAGAAACTACATTGAGTTTGTAGAAGAGCAGATCGGATACCCAATTACAATGGTATCGAATGGTCCGGAAAGACATGATATCATTTACAGAGAGTCAAAATTTTCCAAATAAGATAAAATATTTCGAATCATGAGATGAAAAACAGGGATAAAGCAGGCCATGCGTCTTTTGAAGACAGGAGAGCTGCTCTATCTCTGTTTTTTAATACCAAAGTATGAAAGAGAAGTTGCCGGTGGCAAGTTCTCCGCATCGCCATGCGTTCGTAAGGAGCTGACAGTGGCAGGTCCTGTAGATTGTTATGTTTTCCTTAAGAAATTTCTTATGCTTTATTCAGATTTTTTCCATAATGTTGACACATTCTATGCATATAATGAAACCATCGTAAATATAATAATAACGTCGGTGTAATCAGACACCAGAGACGTAAGAGGGGATAAAAATAATCAAGATGGAGGTATGCACTATGAATACGAGAGACTGGACAAAAGAGGAAGCAGAAGTGATTTCAATGGAAGAATACCTTGCTAAGAGAAAGAAGATCAGAGAAGATGAAAGAAAACATAAGAAAAAAGGATCAGACGATCGCGAAGAAAGTCTGATGCCCTTTGAGTTTTATATGGTATCATCGCTTGCCTGGTCATGAGACTGTGACAACTTAGATACATCATCCGAGCTGTGGCTGTGAAAGCTGTCAGCTGAATCATCAGATGGAGTATTATGCCGGGTAAGCTTGAATACCAGCATATAACCATAGAGAAGTACCGGAAGCACAATCGTACATGCAATAGAGGCCCAGAGAAGGTCGATGGAATGCGGACTCCCGATCAGGGCAAATATTAATGTACTGAGATACATACCAAATAATAAAATGGCGGCAGCAAGTGCCAGAATACGTTTTGCATTTTTCATAATAATCATCCTTTACAATGAATCAAGACTTTAGTATATTATATAGAGAGCAGTGAAAAATTGCAAATGAATATCGTACAAAGGAGTATAGAAATATGAGTACATTATATCAGCAGTGGCAGAACATCGCTTATGACGAAACTGCAGACAGAAGTCAGTTAGAAAAATTCTGGGGAACTTATTTCCAGATTGAGAAAGAAATTTATGAAAAGCTTCTTTCTAATCCGGATGAAGTTGTAAAAGGAACAGTAAAAGAATTGGCTGAGAAATTCGGACAGGAAGTTCTGACAATGATCGGTTTCCTGGATGGTATCAATGAAAGTCTTCTGATCGAGATCGATCTTGATACAGTAGAAGAAGATACAGTAGTAAGTCTTGCATTTGACAAGGAAAGACTGTATAAGAATATGGTAGCGGCAAAAGCTGACTGGCTGTATGAACTTCCACAGTGGAAAGAGATTTTCTCAGAAGAAGAACTGAAGAAATTCTACAAAGAACAGAAGGAATCTACAACAATCCGCAAACCTAAAAAGATCGGAAGAAATGATCCATGCCCGTGCGGATCAGGAAAAAAATATAAAAAATGCTGTGGCAGATAATATTTCTGGTTACAGGTATCCTGAGTCTCATTTATTACAGTGCGGTCTGTATCGCACTGAAAAAATGGGACTCTACTTTTTCCAGATTCTGGCTGGCGACCGGAATAGTGGGAATTGCAGGGAGTGCGCTGATCCGTTTATATGGAATGCCGTGTATCGTAGAAGCAATGATTGGTATTTCGGTATGTTTTCTTCTGATCGCAGAGATAAAGATCATAAAAGGAATGCACAGAAACCCTTTGGGAAAAAGAAAAGAACACTTTGAAGAAGACACAAAAACAGGATCCGCTACAAGATGGATCATTGTACTGGGAGCGCAGGTAAGAGGCCGGAAGATTACCGATTCACTGAAACGAAGACTGGACTGCGCGTCAGAGTATCTGAAAGAGCATCCGGAAGTACATGTGATCGTCTCCGGAGGACAGGGAAAAGATGAAGAAGTAACAGAAGCGTATGCAATGGCACGTTATCTGGAGTGTGAAGGGCTTGACCGCAGGCGTATTGTGCAGGAGGATGTGTCGGTAAACACACTGGAAAATCTGAAGTTTTCCAGAAACCTTATTGCAGATGTAGATACACCGGTAGGAATTGTCTCAAATAATTTCCATGTATATCGAGGGTGTGTATATGCAAAACGTGCAGGATTTAAGGAGCCGTTTCCGATACCGGCAAGCTGCCATCCATTATTATTCCCAAATTATTTTGTGCGGGAATGTTTTGCGGTCTGGAAGCTGTGGCTGAAAAAATATTGACAAAGCAAAATGCCGTGTTATAATGAAAATGTATGAGAAAACACGTTGAAGAGAAGAGTAGGCTGGGAAAGAAATGCCAGAGAGAGAAGCCACGGGCTGAAAGCTTCTTATTTTGGAACCTTCTGAAAACTACCTCTGAGTGGCTGCAAAACAGTCCGGTGATTCCGTTATCGTCATAATTAAGAGGTTCTGGCATAAAAGTCTTTGGTGAATAATATAGAGACTGTGAAGTGTCAGTTCAAACAGGGTGGAACCGCGAGATAACTCGTCCCTTACAGTGATTATCTGTAAGGGGCTTTTTTTTTCGCCACGCGTTCGTAAGGAGTGGCCAGTGGCAGGTCCTGTAGATGCCATGCGTTTAGAAAAAAGCAGCAGATTACGGATGATTGCTGAACGGGCAGGAAAGAAGATACATGCCCGAGGATAGGATATAAAAATAAAAAGAGAGGACATGATAATTATGAAAATTACATTAAAAGATGGATCTTTCAAAGAGTATGAAGGAAGTATGTCAGTACTGGATATTACAAAAGATATCAGCGAAGGTCTGGCAAGAGTGGCGACTTCTGCAAGAGTTAATGGTGAAGTAGTAGATCTCAGACACGTTGTAAGCGAAGATTGTGAACTGGAGATTCTTACATTTGATAATGAAGAAGGAAAGGGTGCATTCTGGCATACAACATCTCACATCATGGCACAGGCGATCAAACGTCTGTATCCAGATACAAAGCTTGCAATCGGACCATCAATCGAGAATGGATTCTACTATGATGTAGACCGCGAGACACCATTTGTAGCAGAAGATCTGGAAAAGATTGAAAAAGAGATGAAGAAGATCGTCAAAGAGGCTCTTCCGATCGAAAGATTTACAAAGACAAGAGAAGAAGCAATCGCATATTTCAAAGAAAAAGACGAACCATATAAAGTAGAGTTGATCGAAGATCTCCCGGAAGGAGAAGAGATCAGCTTTTATCAGCAGGGAGAATTTGTTGATTTATGTGCAGGACCACACTTGATGACAACAAAGCCTGTAAAAGCATTCAAGCTTACAAGCCTTGCAGGTGCTTACTGGAGAGGCAGCGAAAAGAACAAGATGCTTACAAGAATCTACGGTATCTCTTATCCGAAGAAAGCACTGTTAGACGAATATCTGACCATGCTTGAAGAAGCAAAAAGACGTGACCACAGAAAACTTGGTAAAGAACTTGGACTTTTCATGATGTGCGAAGAAGGTCCTGGATTCCCGTTCTTCCTTCCAAAGGGAATGGTTCTTAAGAATACACTGCTTGACTACTGGAGAGAACTTCACAAAAAAGCAGGTTATGTAGAAGTATCTACACCAATTATCTTAAGCAGACACCTCTGGGAGACATCCGGACACTGGGATCACTATAAAGAGAATATGTACACAACACAGATTGATGGAGAGGACTTTGCAATTAAGCCAATGAACTGTCCGGGTGGAATGCTTGTATACAAAGCAGAACCGCGTTCATATAAAGATCTTCCGCTTCGTGTCGGAGAACTCGGATTGGTTCACCGTCATGAAAAATCAGGACAGTTACATGGTCTGATGCGTGTACGCTGTTTCACACAGGATGATGCACATATCTTCATGATGCCGGAACAGATCCGTGACGAGATCAAAGGTGTTGTAGCTCTGATCGATGAGGTATATCAGTTGTTCGGATTCAAATATCACGTAGAACTTTCCACACGTCCGGAAGACAGCATGGGAAGTGATGAAGACTGGGAACTTGCAACAGAAGGTCTTCGTGGTGCGCTTAATGACCTTGGTCTTGACTATGTGGTAAATGAAGGAGACGGAGCATTCTACGGACCGAAGATCGACTTCCATCTGACAGACTCTATCGGAAGAACATGGCAGTGCGGAACTATCCAGCTGGATATGCAGCTTCCACAGAGATTCGAACTGGAATACACAGGAGCAGATGGTGAGAAACACCGTCCGATCATGATCCACCGTGTAGCATTTGGATCTATCGAGAGATTTATCGGAATCCTGATCGAGCATTTCGCAGGAGCATTCCCTACATGGCTTGCACCGGTACAGGTTAAGGTACTTCCAATCTCAGATAAACATCTGGAATATGGACAGAAAGTACTGGATACATTGAATGCGGCAGGTATCCGTGCAGAAATCGATACACGTGCAGAGAAGATAGGATATAAGATCCGTGAGGCTCAGATGCAGAAGATTCCTTATATGCTTGTAGTAGGAGCAAAAGAAGAGGAAGAAAATCTGGTATCTGTAAGAAGCAGATTCGCAGGAGACGAAGGACAGAAGAGCCTGGATGAGTTCGTAGCATCTGTTACAGAAGAGATTGCAACAAGAGCAAGACGTGAAGTCGTAAAAGAAGAAAACTAATTTAGTTTTACAAATGTATAAAAAATAAAGAGAACTGGCATAATATATCTTGAAGTTTGAAAGGAGGATATATTATGCCAGATTTAAGATGTACCGTACAGACTTGTACACACAACCAGAATTATTACTGTAATCTTGACAGTATCGTAGTAGGAGGAAATTCCGCAAAAAAAGCAGATGAGACAAGCTGTGACAGTTTTGAAGAGCGAAAAGGTGGAAGCTCCTATTCGAATGCATACTCGGACATGGCGGGAAAAGAAGCATCTGCCAAGAGTGACGTGGATTGTAAGGCAACAGACTGTATGTATAACAAAGAATGTCAGTGTCATGCAGGAAAGATCAGTGTAGAAGGCGGGAATGCCTGTCACTGTCAAGAGACGGAATGCGCGACGTTCAAATGTGGATGTGCGTAATCTTTGGAAGAAAAGATGCGCAAGTCATATGTATACGATCAGTGAATAAAAGGTACAGATAAAGAAAAAAGTGTGAAAAACCGGAATAAAGCTTAAGAATAAGTTTTTACTCCGGTTTTTGTCGTATCAAAGTATGTTGACGTAGATTTACAGTGAGGGTATAATAGCTTTATATGCCAAAACTGGCAGGGAAGAAGAGGATTTCATGAACAAAGAAGAGAATACATACTATAAAAATAGTCCCAAGTTTGGCAGAAAAGGACCGTCCAAATTAAGACAGCAATTTAACCGTGGAATGACCTATTTCCTGGTAATTGTTGCCTGTATTCTGGTTTATTTTGCCATGCTGAGGGTAGAAGCGATTTCAAATACACTGTCAAAGATCCTGTCGATTTTAAAGCCTGTATTGTATGGATGCGGGATTGCGTATCTTCTGAATCCAATCGTGAAGAGCGTAGATGCATATCTGGTGCCAGTGCTGGAAAAGCACATGAAGAAGAAAGAAAAAGCGAAGAAGGTTTCCAGAAGTATAGGAGTGATCGTGGCGCTGGTTGTATTGATTACGGTTGTATCGACATTGATCAATATGCTGATACCGGAACTGATCACAAGTATCCGTAATCTGATATTTACACTGCCGGCGCAGATCAATCAGCTGGTAAAAGAGATCAATAATATACAGTTGGATGATTCGACCGCGACAGCAGTATTGAAAAATGCAATGAACGAAGCTTCGGCAAGTCTTCAGAAGTGGATGCGTACGGATCTGTTGGATAAGGTAAATGAAGTGATGACGCATCTGACGGTTGGTCTGTATACATTGATTATGGAAATGTTCCATGCGGTGATCGGAGTGATCGTATCGGTGTACATTTTATTTGGAAAAGAGACGTTCATTAATCAGAGTAAAAAAGCAGCTTATGCGATTTTTCCTGCAGAACGTGCAAACCTGTTGATTCATATCGCAGTAAAGACGAATGAGATATTCGGTGGATTTATTATTGGAAAGATGATAGATTCGATCATTATCGGAATTTTATGCTTTATTGGTACATCGATCTTAAAGATGCCGTATGCAATGCTTGTCAGTGTAATTGTAGGGGTGACCAATGTGATTCCGTTCTTCGGACCGTATATTGGAGCAATCCCGAGTGCTGTCCTGATTGCGCTGGCAGATCCGATGAAAGGGATATATTTCCTGATATTTATACTGTTGTTACAGCAGTTTGACGGAAATATCCTGGGACCAAAGATCCTTGGCAATTCTACGGGACTGTCTGCATTCTGGGTAATCGTATCAATCCTTCTTGGGGGCGGATTGTTCGGAATTCTTGGTATGTTATTTGGAGTGCCGACGTTTGCGGTTGTCTATTATATTATAAAACTCCTTCTGGATAACCAGCTGGAGAAAAAGAAACTGCCGACAGATTCGGACTGCTATAACGGGGACAGTTATGTAGACAATGACGGTACATATTTTCAAAAAAGAGATGACGGGGCAGAAACAGAAGAACAGAAAATAGAAAAAAATAAAGAAGAAAAAGGGGAATAAGATTATGCCGATCAGAGTGCAGAATGATCTCCCGGTCAAGGAGATCTTAGAGAGTGAAAATATATTTGTAATGGATGAACACCGTGCAACACATCAGGATATCCGTCCGATCAAAATTGGACTTTTGAACCTGATGCCGTTAAAAGAAGAGACAGAACTGCAGATATTACGTTCACTGTCTAATACACCACTTCAGGTAGATGTGACATTTGTTGCAGTAGCTTCACATCAGTCAAAGAATACGTCAAAGAGTCATTTGAACAAATTCTATCAGACGTTTGATGAAATCAAAGACCGGAAATTCGACGGATTCATCATCACCGGGGCACCGGTAGAACAGATGCCGTTCGAAGAAGTGGATTACTGGGACGAACTGACACGCATTATGGACTGGACAAAGACAAATGTCGTATCAACATTGCATCTTTGCTGGGGAGCTCAGGCAGGAATGTATTATCATTATGGAATCGATAAAGTCCAGCTGGATAAGAAGGCGTTCGGTCTGTTCTGGCACAAAGTGCTAAACCGTAAGATTCCATTGGTACGTGGGTTTGATGATGTATTCCTGGCACCACATTCCCGTCACACAGAGACTCCACTGGATAAAGTGCGCGCAGATAAGAGAATCACGATTCTGGCAGAATCGGATGAAGTGGGTCTCTTCCTTGCGATGGCACAGAATGGACGTCAGATATTCGTGATGGGACATCCGGAATATGATCGTGTGACACTGGATGGAGAGTATAAGCGCGATAAGAGCAAGGGACTGCCGATTGAACTTCCGAAGAATTATTATCAGGACGATGATCCGGAGAATGGGCCATTACTTACATGGAGAGCAACAGCTAATAATTTATATACTAATTGGTTAAATTATTACGTGTATCAGGCTACGCCATATGACCTTGAAGGAACACCGGATTTTACTTGGAAATAGGGCGTTTTCAGGGAATTGTGAGTCAGGTTGAAGAAATGAAATGACAGCAGGAAAAGCAGACGGTATTAAATAAGGATTAGCCAGAAAGCAGAAAATACCAAGGCAGGAACCAAGATTAACTTGAAGTTCATTACACAGAGCGTTATAATATCAAAAAAATATTGTAGGCAAAAGACTCCGAGGATGGAATATCCCCGGAGTCTTTTTGCATATAAAGGAATAAGGAGGAAAAGAGGGTATGGAGTTATTGAATGCAATCGTCATAACCGTAAATGGAGTCGTCTGGGGATGGCCAATGATCATTCTGCTGCTTGGTACACATATTTATATGACAGCCAAGAAAGGATTTATCCAGCGTTTTACCATTACAAAAGGAATCAGACTGTCTGTGGAAAAAGATACGAAGAAATATATTCATAATCTGGATGCAAAAGATGACACACTGGTACCGGTAGTGAAATGATAAACAAGTAAAAAACTTCTTGACAAAACAACTTTGATACAGTAAAGTATAACCATAACAAAGCAAAACCGTTGAGAAAGAGGAGTAGCTTATACAATGACATCCAAGAGAGCAGCAGGTGGTGTGATTGCTGTATGAAGTTGATAAGTGAATGGACTTTCGAGGGCAGTCTGAAATCAAGAATTTATGAATATATGTAATTCAAGAGAGTATGGCTTGTCGGGAACCGAACCCGTTATCAATCAGGAGTGTATGTTAGTACATGAGAAAGTGGACGATTCGTCAATTTGAGTGGTACCGCGATAATAATAGATTTTATTACCGCCTCAAACCTTTTGGTTTGGGGCGGTTTTCTTTTTATCAAAAAAAGGTATGACGGACGTTATCGATGAAAGATTTTCTCTCCTAACAGTTACAGAGGGCTGGCAATTGCAATCTGTAGACAACAACAATATTTCATACAGGAAAAGGAGAAAAAAGATTATGAAAAAGAAAATGGTAACAGTATTATTAACAGCAGCAATGGCAACAGCAATGGCAGCAGGATGTGGCAAATCATCCGATTCCGGAAGTGACAAGAAAGAGTCTTATACCATCGGAATTGAGCAGTTTGCAGAGCATGGTTCTCTTGATAACTGCAGAGAAGGTTTCTTAAAAGGTCTGGAGGACGAAGGAATCAAAGAAGGCGACAACCTGACAGTAAAATATAAAAATGCAGCGGCAGATATGGGAACTGCAAAACAGATTTCCGACAGTCTGGTATCTGATAAAGTAGATCTGGTATGTGCGATCGCAACACCAAGTGCACAGAGTGCATACAATGCAGCAATGAAAGCAGATATCCCGGTTATCTACACTGCAGTTACAGATCCTGTAGCAGCAGAGCTTGCAGATAAAGATGGAAAGCCGGTAGGAGAAGTAACCGGAACATCTGACAAACTTCCGGTAGAAGAACAGCTTAAGATGATCCGCGAGATGCTTCCGGATGCAAAGAAGATTGGTATCATGTACACAACAAGCGAAGCAAACTCTGTATCAGCAATTGAAGAATATAAGAGTCTGGTTAAGAAATATGATTTCGAACTTGTAGAAAAAGGAATCACAACAACGGCAGATGTATCCCTTGCGGCAGATGATCTGTTAAGCAAAGTAGACTGCATCACCAACCTGACAGACAACACCGTAGTTGCGTCTCTTCCGACTATCCTGGATAAGGCAAATGAAAAGAAAATCCCGGTATTCGGAAGTGAAATTGAACAGGTAAAGATCGGATGTCTTGCAGCAGAAGGAATTGATTATATCGCTCTTGGAAAACAGACAGGTAAGATGGCAGCAAAAGTATTAAAAGGCGAAGCAAAGGCTTCTGAACAGAACTTTGAGACGATCACAGAGCCTGGATTCTATGTAAATAACAAAGTAGCAGAGAATCTTGGAATTACGGTTCCGGATGATCTTGCAAATAACGCAGTAGAAAGTTTTGACGAGATTACAGCAGAATAAGCCGGAAAGGGCAAAGTACAAAAAGAGAAACGTCTGAGACAGACAAAAATTGGGAGGCATTTTTTCATGAATTTCATCACATCGATATTAGAACAGGGTCTGATCTATGGGATCCTGGCACTGGGGATTTATATCACATACAAAATATTGGACTTTCCGGATCTTACGGTGGATGGAAGTTTCCCTCTGGGGGCAGCAATCACGGCTGCCCTTCTTACAAGAGGAATGAATCCATACATCACACTGATCCTTTCGTTTCTTGCAGGGGCAGTCGCAGGAATCTGCACCGGACTGATCCATGTGAAATGTAAGGTCAGAGATCTTCTCTCGGGAATCATTATGATGACAGCACTGTGGACGATCAATCTTTACATAGCGGGAACGGCCAATGTGCCGTTGTTTTCACAGAAGACTATTTTCAAAAATGACCTGATGGATAAGATCATCCCGGATGCACTTGTACCGTATTCAACATTGATCATTATCCTGGTGCTGGCAGTGATCTGTAAAGTATTGCTGGACCTTTATCTGAATACAAAGTCCGGATTTCTGTTAAGAGCCGTTGGTGACAATGACGTACTGGTAGTGTCTCTTGCAAAAGATAAAGGCAATATCAAGATCCTTGGACTTGCAATCTCAAACGGCCTGGTAGCGTTGGCCGGATGTGTGTTTGCACAGGAGGAGCGAGTATTTGAAATTTCAATGGGAACCGGAGCAATGGTCATCGGCCTTGCAAGTGTGATCATTGGAACCAGCATTTTCCGTAAACTGACGCTGCTGCGTACGACAACAGCGGTACTGATCGGTTCAATCATTTATAAAGCCTGTGTGGCAATTGCACTCCGTAATTTTGATCCGCAGGCAATGAAACTGGTAACAGCAGTCCTGTTTCTGATTGTACTTATCATCAGTATGGAGAGAAAGAAGAAGGTGAACACCAATGCTTGAGTTAAAAGGAATTCATAAATATTACAATCCGGGAACCGTAAATGAGATGTGTCTGTTCCAGAATTTCAACCTGACGATCGACAACGGGGAGTTCGTATCTGTTGTGGGAAGTAACGGTTCCGGAAAGACATCGATGTTAAATATTATCTGTGGAAGTATTCCGGTAGAAGGCGGACAGATCCTGATCAACGGATCGGATATTACAAAGCAGAAAGAATTTAAAAGGAACCGGAGAATCGGCCGTGTCTATCAGAATCCCGCAATGGGAACCTGCCCGAGCATGACCATTCTGGAAAATATGTCGCTGGCAGACAATAAAGGAAAGGTATTCGGTCTTTCCAGAGGAACGAACAAGTCAAGAATTGAGTATTACAGAGAACAGTTAAGCCAGCTCGGACTCGGTCTGGAAGATAAGATGGACGTCAAAGTCGGTGCATTATCCGGCGGACAGCGTCAGGCAATGGCACTTCTGATGTCTACCATGACACCGATCGAGTTCCTGATCCTGGATGAACATACGGCAGCACTGGATCCGAAGACCGCTGAACTGATCATGGAGCTGACCGCTAAGATCGTAAAAGAAAAGAATCTTACAACGATCATGGTTACACATAACTTAAGATATGCGATCGAATATGGCAACCGTCTTGTGATGATGCATCAGGGAAATGCGATCCTGGATAAAAAAGGAGAAGAAAAAGCCAAGATGTCGGTAGATGATATCCTGGCGTTATTTAATGAAATCAGTATTGAGTGTGGCAACTAAAAGATGTTATACTGAATATGCCAGTAAAAAGCACAGCTTTAAAGGCTGTGCTTTCTTTTGTGGCTGCCGGATATAAAAGAGAAGGATCCGGTGATAAAAAAGAAATGTATAAAAATACAAAGAATATAAGAAAGAGGACATACACATGGCAAAAAGAATTGCGAAATTTGAAAAGGTAAGTTTTGAACAGTTTAAAGGAGGATACACAGATGCGATCGGAGAAGCTTCCGATGAGCAGATCAGGGAAGTCTATGATTCCTTAAAACTTCCAAAACGCGCAACAAAAGGATCCGCAGGATATGATTTTTATGCGCCGGCAGCCATCACTTTAAAACCGGGAGAGACGGCGAAGATTCCAACCGGAATCCGTGCGAAGATGGAAGATAACTGGGTGCTTCAGTGCTATCCAAGAAGCGGTCTGGGATTCAAATTCCGCCTGCAGTTGAATAATACAGTAGGAATCATCGACAGCGATTATTATTATTCAGATAATGAGGGGCATATTTTCGCAAAGATCACCAATGATACAAATGAAGGGAAAACAGTGGAAATTCCGGCAGGAACGGGATTTATGCAGGGAATCTTCATGGAATATGGAATTACGGTAGATGATGAAGTGGAAGAGATAAGGAACGGTGGATTCGGCAGCACGACAAAATAGCCGGAAATGACGGATTCTGCATGAAATATTAAGAACCGGGGCATACTGGAAAGTATAGTCTATGTATATAAGAGGTGAGAAGGACATGACGCGCCAGGAAATCCCGGTTTTTAAGACAAGAGAAGAAAATGTAGCATATATGAATGAAACACTTCCAATCCAGGAAAGCTTTGACCTCATTCAAAGAGATCTGCTGATCGGAGGAAGGGTTTCTTCTTTTTATTTTGTAAATGGTTTTACGAGCGAAGAGACGATGTTGAAGATCATGGATGCACTTCTGAAGGTGAAGGAAGAAGAGATGCCAGAGGATGTGTGGGAGTTTGCCAACGCATGCATTCCATACGTTGAGGTTGAAGTGTTGTTTGATTTTGATCAGATACTGAAAAGCCTGCTGTCTGGTGAAACGTGTGTGTTCATTGATGGATACCGGGCATGTATTGTGATCGACTGCAGGACATATCCGGTAAGAAGTGTGGAAGAACCGGATAAAGATAAGTCCCTCCGAGGTTCCAGAGACGGTTTCGTAGAGACACTCGTATATAATACGGCAATGATGAGAAGAAGAATCCGTCATCCGGCGCTGATCATGGAGATGATGGAAGTCGGGGACAGTTCCAGAACGGATGTGGCACTCTGCTACATGGGAGACAGGGTAGACAAGGAACTGTTGAAAAATGTACGTGACAAGATCCGGAGTGTGGATACGGATGATCTGCGGATGAACCAGCAGAGCCTGGCGGAATGTCTGTTCAGACGGAAATGGTACAATCCATTCCCGAAGTTCAAGTTCACCGAGCGTCCGGACACGGCATCGGCATGTCTTCTGGAGGGAAAAGTCGTAATTCTGGTAGACAATTCACCATCTGCGATGATACTTCCGACATCGATCTTCGACATGATCGAAGAGGCCAATGATTATTATTTTCCGACACTGACCAGTGTCTATCTGAAAATATCCAGAACACTGATCAATCTGATGACGATATTTCTGACGCCGGTCTTCCTGCTTTTTATGCAGAACCTGAACTGGCTGCCGAAAGTATTTGCCTTTGTGGCGGTGAAGGATACAGTGAATATACCGTTGATATATCAGCTTTTGATGCTGGAAGTAGCGATCGATGGTCTGAGGCTTGCGGCACTGAATACGCCAAGTATGTTAAGTACTCCGCTCAGTGTGATTGCAGGTCTGGTTATGGGAGAATTTTCGGTAGCATCGGGGTGGTTTAACAGCGAAGTCATGTTATACATGGCCTTTGTGGCAGTAGCCAATTATACACAGCCGAATTTTGAACTTGGTTATGCGTTAAAATTCATGCGTCTGGCATTACTGGTATTGACCGCATTATTTAATTGGTGGGGATTCGCACTGGGCTGTATTCTGGTGGTGTGCAGCATCTGCTTTAATAAGACGCTTTCCGGAAGAAGTTATCTGCATGTGAGCCTGAAATAATGTAATGTGAAAAGAGGCAATGAATGTGTACACAAAAATAAGAAAATGATATAATAATTTTTATACTAAAGTGAGTATATAAGAGAACAAGTATACAAAAGAATATGCAAGAGAAAGGTAGCGATACAAATGAATCACAGAGACGAAAGACTCGGAAGTGCACCGCTGGGGAAACTGATGTTTTCTCTGGCGGTTCCTTCTGTGGCGGCACAGCTTATCAATGTGCTTTATAATATAGTAGACAGAATTTACATCGGTCATATTCCGGGATATGGAGATGTGGCACTGACCGGCGTTGGGGTAACATTTCCCATCCTTACGATGATCTCGGCATTCAGTGCATTTGCCGGAATGGGAGGCGCACCGCTTGCGTCAATCCAGCTTGGAAAAAAGAATAAACAGGGAGCGGAGCAGATCCTTGGCAATTCGGCAGGACTGCTGATCCTTTTTTCTGTGATTCTGACGGCGTTCTTTTTGATATGTAAGACACCAATCCTTTATGCATTCGGAGCAAGTGATGCAACGATTGTCTATGCAAGAGATTACATATCTATCTATCTGATCGGAACGATCTTTGTACAGCTGGCACTTGGGTTGAATGCCTACATCAGTGGACAGGGAGAAGCGAAGACGGCGATGTTGTCGGTACTGATCGGAGCGGTCTTGAATATCTGTCTGGATCCGGTGTTTATCTTCGTGCTGCATCTGGGTGTGCGAGGGGCGGCAATCGCAACCATTTTGTCGCAGGCGGTCAGCGCGGCATGGGTGGTACATTTCCTGACTTCAGAAAAGACTGTGATGCACCTGTCGCTAAAGAATATGCGCCTGAGAGCGGATGTGATCAAGATGATCGCCGGACTTGGAATCTCGCCGTTCATCATGCAGAGTACGGAAAGTCTTGTGACGATCACGCTGAATACAGGACTTCAGAGATACGGCGGAGACCTGTATGTTGGTTCGATGTCGATCCTGATGAGTATCATGCAGTTGATCACAATTCCGGTGCAGGGGATTACACAGGGAATCCAGCCGATCATCAGTTATAATTACGGCGCAGGAAATAAGGAACGTGTGAAGGATACGATGAAACGGATGATCCTGGTATGTCTGGCAGGAACGCTTTTACTTGCAGGTGTTGCAATCCTTGCACCGCAGATTTATACCGGATTATTTACGAATAATCAGGAACTGTTGAAACTGACATGCCAGGTTATGCCGGTTTATTTTCTGGGAATCTCTATTTTTGGAATCCAGTGTGCGTGTCAGACATCGTTCATTTCACTGGGACAGGCAAAGGTGTCGCTGTTCATTGCGCTTCTCAGAAAGATTATTCTGCTGATCCCGCTTGCAATTATTTTGCCAAAATTCATGGGGGTGATGGGAATCTACCGTGCGGAGCCAATCGCAGATGTAATCTCTGTTGTGACGACAAGTGTTGTATTTATCTATACGATGAAAAAAGTTTTGCGTAATATGTAAGACAGTGGTAAGATGAAAGAGACTTGAGGATGAGGAGGTTTTCAATATGAGTGAATATGTAATAACCATCAACAGTACATCCGATCTGCCAAAAGAGTGGGTGTGGGAAAGAAAAATCCCGGTAGTTCCTCTGAACTGTACGATCGGCGGGAATACTTACCGTGATATGTATGATCTGTCCGCAGATGAATTCTACGGCATGTTAAGGGCAGGGGAGATGGCAGTGACATCACAGCCAAGTCCGCAGGCAGCAATCGATATGCTGGAACCAATCCTGAAAGAAGGAAAAGATATCCTGCATCTTAGTTTTTCATCAGGACTTAGCGGTACATATAACAGCATGTGTATAGCAGCAGAGGAACTGCAGGAAAAATATCCGGAAAGAAAGATCGTTGTGATCGATACGCTCTGTGCAAGTCTGGGAGAAGGACTGATTGATTATAAAGCACTGGAACTTCAGAAAGAAGGAAAGAGTCTGGAAGAAGTTGCACAGTGGGTGGAAGAGAATAAATTAAAAATCTGCCATTTCTTTATGGTAGAAGATCTGAATCATTTACAGAAAGGCGGACGTATCTCGAAGACGGCAGCAGTTCTTGGAACGATGGTGCAGATCAAGCCGATCATTTATCTGGATAATGAAGGAAAACTTCAGATCATCAAGAAAGAACGTGGCAGAAAGAAAGCAATGAATAAGATCGTGGATATGGCAATCGATGCATGCGAAGGAAAGATGCCGGACATGGTGATGATTCCGCACGGCAATTGTCCGAAGGATGCAGAGTATGTAGCGGAGCTGGTGCGTAAGAAAATGGGAGTAACGAATATCATGATGAATGATATCGGCACTGTGATCGGCGGTCATACGGGGCCGGGAATGGTTGCGGTAGTCTGCATAGGAGTGCACAGATAATAAAATTTCAGAATGCAGCATATAAAAACTGAGAGAATAAAAAACTTGAGAATAAAAAACTTGAAAAAAGATATTGACAGATGCAGATACATATGGTAAATTATATGTTGCGTAAGGCAAAAAAGAAAGTAGAGTATCCACTCTCACCTTAGCACAATCGGGTGTCTAATGGTTTGATATTGAGTATAATACAGATTTGATTATAGATTTGATGATACAGATATGCAAGTGGATAGTCTCGAACTATTCACTTATTTTATTTTATGATGGAGGTGCACGACAATTAGCGATTTAATGATTAACGGGCAGATTAGAGACAAAGAAATTCGAGTGATTGGAGAGAATGGAGATCAGTTAGGTATCATGAGTCCAAGAGAAGCTATGAAGCTTGCTCAGGAAGCAGATCTGGATCTTGTGAAGATTGCTCCAAAGGCTCAGCCACCTGTTTGTAAGATTATTGATTACGGTAAGTACAGATATGAACTTGCAAGAAAGGAAAAAGAGGCTAAAAAGAAACAGAAGACCGTTGAAGTAAAAGAAGTGCGTCTTTCACCAAATATTGAGACAAACGATCTTAATACCAAAGTGAATAATGCTAAGAAGTTCATCAGCAAAGGTAACAAGGTAAAGGTTACACTGCGTTTCAGAGGTCGTGAGATGGCACATGTTCAGCAGAGCAAACACATTCTGGACGATTTCGCTCAGATGCTTGGTGACATCGCAGTCATTGAAAAACCGGCTAAGATGGAAGGCAGAAGCATGAGCATGGTTTTAACTGAAAAACGTTAAAAATACAATACAAGTTGAAGGAGGAGCATATCATGCCAAAAATTAAAACTAATAGAGCAGCTGCAAAGCGCTTCAAAAAGACAGGTACAGGAAAATTAAAAAGAAATAAAGCTTACAAGAGCCATATCTTAACTAAGAAATCTACAAAGAGAAAAAGAAATCTTAGAAAAGCAACAATTGCTGATGCTACTAATGTAAAGAACATGAAGAAGGTATTACCATATCTCTAAGATAAGGTTCAATTTGTGAAGGAGGAAGAATAAGACATGGCAAGAATTAAAGGCGGATTAAACGCTAAAAAAAGACATAACAGAACATTAAAGTTAGCAAAAGGATACAGAGGAGCACGTTCTAAACAGTACAGAGTTGCAAAACAGTCTGTAATGAGAGCTCTTACATCTTCATACGCAGGAAGAAAACAGCGCAAACGTCAGATGCGTCAGCTCTGGATCGCTCGTATCAACGCTGCAGCAAGAATGAACGGTCTGTCATACAGCAAGTTCATGCACGGCTTAAAAGTAGCTAACATCGAGATGAACAGAAAGATGCTTGCAGAGATGGCTGTAAATGATGCAGAAGGATTTGCAACACTTGCAGAAGCTGCAAAAGCTGCTTTAGCTTAATTTTAATAGAGAATTTTAACACGCAGGAAAATCCTGCGTGTTTTTTTATACCAAAGAATACTATGCCGGGTAATTTAACTGTTCATCAGTAATATTCTCAAGAACCTCGGTAAGATATTTCTTAGACAGATATTTCGCCATCGGAAGGTTCATATCCAGATAGTTGCCACAGTCTTTGGCAGCGGCTCCGGGAACTTCACCTTCGAATTCTGCCATAAATGTATACATTTCTTTTAATAACGGCACGATATCTTTGGATTCATAACTTCCGGCGAGGATCAGATAGAATCCGGTACGGCATCCCATTGGTCCGAAGTAGATCGTTTTGTCGGCATATTCTGCATGATTGCGTAAGAATGTTGCGGCAAGATGTTCGATGGTGTGAACCTCAGCTGTGTTCATCACTGGTTCTTTGTTGGGACAGGTCATGCGCAGATCAAAAGTTGTGATCGGATTACCGGCTACCTGGTCGACACGGGAAACATATACACCCGGAACAAGTCTCAGGTGATCTACTGTAAAACTTGCAATTTTTTCCATAATTGATACACCTCTTTTTTTTCACAATTTTTCAAAATATTATGCAGAAATATTATAGCATTTTCAGCAGAATTTGACTATAAAAAGATGAAAAGGTGTGATATACTGAGTTTTATATTGGCATTAGAGGTCAATGCGGTTAACAGTGTCTGTGGAGTGTATTCATGGATGGAAAAGGGTATTTTAGGAGGAAAAATTAGGAGAATGAAGCTTTATCTGGTAAGACATGGAGAAACTGATTGGAATAAAGTAAAAAAGATTCAGGGGCAGGTAGATATCCCGCTGAATCAGTTTGGCAAGCGTTTGGCAGAAGAAACAGCGGAAGGACTGCGGGATATCCCGTTTGATCTGTGTATTTCAAGTCCGTTGTCAAGAGCACATGAGACGGCGAGAATTATATTGTATGGGAAAGATATCCCGATCATCAAAGATGCCAGAATTGAGGAAATGGCATTTGGTGAATATGAAGGAAAATGCTGTGCAAGAGATAACTGGGAACTCCCGAAGGATTTTCACAAATTTTTTAATGATCCGGCAGGATTCGTACCTGGGAAAGGCGGAGAATCATTTGCTGATGTGAAGAAGAGAACCGGAGAATTTCTGAAGAGTCTGTATAAAAAGACTGAGGGTGTATATGAAAATATTCTGATCACCACACATGGTGCGGCACTGGCCGGAATGCTGAATAATATCCGAAAAGAGCCGTTAGAGAAGTACTGGGGAATCGGGGTACACAGTAACTGCGGAGTAACAGAAGTAGAAGTGAAGAATGAAGAGGCGACGATTCTTTCTGAAAATGTTACATATTACGAGGAAACAGTAAGACCATGGGCTGATAAATAAAAATAGTTATAAAAATCATGATATCATAAGAGCAAAAGGAGAATGAATATGGCAATTGAAACAGCGGGACAACAGAAGTATGCAGATTTGACTGCAAAAAGAATTAAGTCGTTGCAGACGGGGATGATAATCTGGATCAGCCTTTTTTGTCTGGCACTGATCTGTTCTTTCTCTAATAATCTGCTTGCAATCATTGTGGGAATTGTAGCGGTAGTCTATGCAGTGGTCAATACAAAGGGAAGAAAAGCATTCAACAGTAAACTGGATAAAATAGAAGATAAAAATGAATTCTACCGTCAGATTGTGGCACCAGATGTACTTGAATTGAAAGAAGAACAGCTTCTGGTTGCAAAAGATTATGTCATTGTAGTTGATGCGGATGTATGGATATACGATCTGCATCATATGGAAAAAGTAGAAGTGGGAAAACAAGGAAATGTGAAGAAAACCCTGTTCCTGACAGAACCAAATGGAAAAAGACATGCCATTTTGTCGACAACTAAGGGGGATAGAAGACAGGAAGCGTTTGATCAGGTGTATTATAGATTACATGATCGGCTTGCTGTTTAGTTCATCATCGTGGCTTACCCCGGTCCATGAGAAAGACTTGGTATTCTGGTTCTAACATTGCTCCATATACGCCAGAACCAGAATACCAAGTCTTTCTCATGTCGTGATAGGCCAATGATAATGAATTCAACAGCGGAATTATAACCCTTGTGTGTAGCTGGGAAGTTTTATGGAGGTCAGGGTAACGACCGCTTTATGCATTTAACAGCAATCTAATTATCTTCCTCCTGAACCGTATAAGTCTGTCTCTTACGAGCCATCTCATCACTTTCAAGATATTCATCATAAGTCGTAATCTTATCAATCAGTTTACCGCCCGGTACGATCTCCATGATACGGTTGGCTGTGGTCTGCACGATCTGGTGGTCTCTGGAAGAGAAGAGCAGTACACCAGGGAATTTTGTCATTCCGTTGTTGAGTGCGGTGATGCTTTCCATATCCAGGTGGTTGGTAGGCTCGTCGAGGATCAGTACATTGGCACCGCTGATCATCATCTTGGATAACAGACAGCGTACCTTCTCTCCTCCGGAAAGAACACGTACCTTCTTCACACCGTCATCACCGGAGAACAGCATACGTCCAAGGAATCCACGTACATAAGTGGCATCTTTTTCTTCCGAATACTGTGTCAGCCAGTCTACGATGCTGTAATCGTTGTCGAATTCACTTCCGCTGTCGAGAGGGAAGTAAGCCTGAGTTGTAGTGATTCCCCATTTATAAGTACCTTCGTCTGGTTCCATCTCTCCTGCAAGGATCTGGAAGAGCGTTGTCTTGGCAAGCTCATTGCTTCCGACGAATGCAACCTTGTCATCGTGGTTCAGAGTAAAGGAAATGTTATCCAGAACCTTTTCGCCGTCAATTGTTTTGCTTAATCCTTCTACCGTCAGTACTTCGTTACCAATCTCGCGGTTCGGACGGAAGTCGATGTAAGGATATTTACGGCTGGATGGCTGGATGTCATCAAGCTGAATCTTCTCCAGGGCACGTTTTCTGGAAGTAGCCTGTTTAGACTTTGAAGCATTGGCACTGAAACGTGAGATGAATTCCTGTAACTCTTTGATCTTTTCTTCTTTTTTCTTATTGGCTTCTTTCATCTGACGGATCAGAAGCTGGCTTGACTCATACCAGAAGTCATAGTTACCGGCATAGAGCTTGATCTTACCATAATCGATATCAGCGATCTGTGTGCAGACCTTATTCAGGAAGTAACGGTCATGGGATACAACGATGACGGTATTGTCAAAGTTGATCAAGAATTCTTCCAGCCATGCGATCGCATCGAGGTCTAAGTGGTTAGTAGGCTCGTCGAGGAGCAGAATGTCCGGATTACCGAACAGTGCCTGTGCAAGCAGGACCTTAACCTTCTCCGGACCATTTAAGTTCTTCATCATTTCATAATGCATTTCAACCGGAATTCCAAGACCATTTAATAATGTGGCAGCATCAGATTCCGCTTCCCATCCGTTCATGGCTGCGAATTCACCTTCCAGTTCGCTGGCTTTCATACCGTCTTCATCGGTGAAATCTTCTTTTGCATAGATGGCTTCTTTTTCTTTCATGATCTCATACAGTCTTGCATTTCCCATCATAACGGTATCCAGAACCGGATATTCGTCGTATTTGAAATGATCCTGCTGCAGGAAAGAAAGACGTTCACCCGGTGTGATGATGACCTCTCCGTTCGTCGGCTCAAGCTGTCCGGACAGAATCTTAAGAAATGTAGATTTACCCGCACCGTTTGCTCCGATCAGACCGTAGCAGTTTCCTTCTGTAAATTTAATATTAACATCTTCGAACAGGGCTTTTTTACCAACCCGTAATGTTACATTACTTGTACTAATCATATTGGTTTGTATTCTCCTTGTCGTTTGAATCTTCGTTGATAGTGACTGCGCCCGGATTTGCAGACGCTGACTAGCATATAGTACCAGAGATAAAGGAAAATAGCAAGGGAAGTTCCTCTTTTCCTTCTGTGAAAAAGGGTATATAATGATAGCAGTATCATGCGCAGAGCTGTCGGTGGCAGGTTCTGTAGATAAACGATAAAAATGCGCAGACAAATTTACGAAGATTATAAAGCTAAAGAGAGGTAAGACTTATGGTAAAAGCAACATTAGTGCTGGAAGGCGGGGCAAACCGCGGAGTATTTACATCTGGAGTTCTTGATTATCTGATGGAAAAGGACATGTATATGTCCAATGTGATCGGCGTATCGGCAGGTGCGTGTAATGCGGTTGATTATGTGTCGAAACAGGCTGGGCGGAGCCGGGAATGTGTGATCCATCGTGAGAAAGAATACGATTATGTATATGGTTTAAAGAAGACCCTGAAAGAAAAAGCCCTGATGGATATGGATATGCTGTTTGATAAATTTCCGAATGAAATTTATCCATTTGATTTTGAGACTTATTTTGCATCTGAGATGGAATGTGAGCTGGTGGTTACGAACTGTATCACGGGAGATGCGGAATATCTGTCGGAAGATAAAGATCCGGAACGTCTGATGAAGATCTGCCGTGCATCGAGCAGTATGCCGCTTGCGGCACCGATTGCAAATGTAGACGGAATCCCGTATATGGACGGCGGCCTTGCTGATTCCATTCCAATCGAATATGCACTGGAAAAAGGAAATGACAAGATTGTTGTAGTATTGACGAGAAATCCGGGCTACCGCAAGAAGAGAGCGGTAAAAGCAACGGAACAGCTTTATAAAAGAGCTTATAAGAAATATCCGAATCTGGTACGTACGATCATGACAAGAAATGCTGTATACAACAAGCAGATGAAACTGATCGAAAAGCTGGAAGAAGAAGGAAAGATATTCGTGATCCGTCCGCTGATCCCGACTGTGTCCCGTATGGAAAAGGATTATGACAAGCTGCAGCATTTCTATATGCATGGAAACAGACTGATGAAGAAAGAATATCAGGGACTGCTGGAGTATCTGAACGAATAAATATAAAAGCAGATTATAATGTTTATGGAAATAAACAGAGTAAGAAAAATAAAAACAGGATGAGACAGAGAATGGAACCAAGAACATTACTAGATTTTATGGGCGTGGCAGAACGCCTGAAATGTAATATGCGCCATTCCAGAACGGCAGAGAACAGACGGGAAAGTGTAGCAGAACATACCTACCGTCTGTGCGTGTTTGCATGGCTGGTAAAAGAAGAATTCCCGGATTGTGATATGGACAAGGTGATGAGGATGAGCCTGTTCCATGATCTGGGAGAAGCAGTGACCGGAGATATTCCGGCATTTGTGAAGACAGATTCTGACCGGGAAGTAGAAGAAAGTGCAATCAGTAATGTGACAGTGATGCTCCCGGAAAGGGAACGAAAAGAACTGGATGCGCTGTTTGATGAACTGGAAAAAGCAGAGACGATGGAAGCGAAAATCGTACATGCACTGGATAAGATGGAAGCATTGATCCAACATAATGAGGCAGATATTGCAACGTGGCTTCCACTAGAATATGATCTTCAGATGACTTATGGAGAAAAAGAATGTAAGGCGGATCCATATCTTGCGAAGCTGCGTGAAGTGATCCGACAGATATCGGCAGATAAGATTGCCTCAGAGGGAGAAGAAAGGGGACAGTCTTACTATATAAGAAAAGGTGTGGAGAATATGCATCTGGAAGAAGTGGCAGCACTTCTGCACAGAACGGACTGGGCAAAAGACAGAACGGAAGAGCTGATCAGAAAAAGTATGGAGAATGCCTGTCCGTATGGATTATTTCTGAGTGACTGCATCAGTGAAGGCGGAAAAGACAGGCAGATCGGATTTGCGAGAGTTCTGACAGATGGTGTGACGACATTTTACCTGATGGATCTGGTCATAGAAGAAGCGTATCGCGGGCAGGGGTTTGGAACAATCATGATGAATCAGATTATGAAGGAAAACGGGCATCTGTATGGTATGCTTCATACACAAACTGCAAAAGCATTTTATGAAAGATATGGGTTCCGGGAAATAGGAAATACAAAGAAAACAGAAGAAATATATATGGAAAAACCGTGTGGCTAAAAATAGCTACACGGTTTTTTGTTCAAAAGGAAAAGGCTAAAGTATTCAGGATTTTCTGATATCTATAGATCTTCCAGGTTAATATCGCGGGGCGTTTCCATATGTTTCAATGTAATCTCATAGATGTGGGAAGTATCGCCATTCTTCATACAATCTAAAATTGCCATATGTTCTTCGTAAGTCTGTTCCATACGGCCTTTATGTGCAAGGGAGAGTTCAGCCAGCCGTTTCATGCGGTACATGAACATGGCGAATACATTTGAAAACTGTTCATTTTCCAGATAATCTATGATTTTTGTGTGAAACTGAAAATCATATTCGGAAAATTCTTTGATAGAATGTGTAGTTTCCATAATATCGTTCATGCACTCCATGATCCAGTCTAGCTCTTTAAAAAGCTTTTTCGCTTTGCGGGTAGAAGAAGCTTTACTGATCTGAACGGTGCAGTATGTTTCCAGTGCAGAACGTACCTGAAATGTTTCATTTACATCCTTCCGGTTCATCTGATGCAGCATAAATCCTTTGCTGGGAATAATATCAATATAACCTTCCTGTGCAAGTCTGTGCACGGCATCTCTTAGCGGGGTGCGCGAAATTCCAAGTTCTTTTGATAATTTTGTCTCGGAATAGACTTCCTGATAGGAAAAATGATTCTCCATGATCAATTTCTGGAGATAATTATAAGCTTGTTCATTGAGTGGTGTCATAGTAACTCCTTATATTTCACGATAATTATTTATTTAACAAAATTCATGCGTTTTTCGCTATAAATATCATACAATACGGGCTGAAATCGGTCAAGTGAAAAGGAAAACAAGGGTGAAAAAAGTTGTCTATAATGTTAAGAAAATAACGAAAGAAAAGCGATGTATATGTTAAAAATAGACAAAAATAGAGGCGGAAAACTGGTGAAATAAGAGAAAGAAAAATAACGTCTTGACCGGTATACCGGTATGTAGTAAAGTGTAGTCAGAAACAAAAAAGAACGACACATTTCACTGATCCGAACGGAAATGAACAAGTGTAAACTATGTTGTGAAAGTAAACGATCATGTGGAGTGAAAAAGAGAAAGGATGTATGAAAATGAAAGTAGGATTTATTGGACTTGGTATCATGGGAAGACCGATGGCAAAGAACTTATTGAATGCAGGTGTAGAGCTGCTGGTATCTGATTTAAATAAAGAAGCAGTTGCAGATGTTGTAGCAGCAGGAGCAAAAGAAGCAACATACGCAGAGATTGGTGAGCAGTGTGGAAGAATTATCATCATGGTTCCAAGCGGAGCAATTTCCAAATCTATCTTATTTGATGAAGACGGTGTTGCATCGACCATCAAAGAAGGAACCGTTGTATGTGATATGAGTTCTGTAACACCGGTAGAATCAAAGGAATGCTACGAAGGACTGAAAGATAAAGGTGTAGGATTCGTAGATGCACCGGTATCCGGAGGAGAGCCTGGAGCTGTTGCAGGAACACTTGCAATCATGGCCGGAGGAGATCAGGAAGACTTCGATGCAATGAAAGAGTATTTTGACATTCTTGGATCTTCTGCGTTACTGATTGGTGGAAGCGGAAGCGGAAGTGTTACAAAGCTTGCAAACCAGGTAATCGTTAATAACACAATTGCAGTGGTATCTGAAGCATTTGTACTTGCTACAAAAGCAGGAGCAGATCCGGAAAAAGTATATCATGCGATCCGCGGAGGACTTGCAGGAAGCGCAGTACTTGATGCCAAGATCCCGATGATCATCGAGCGTAACTTCAAACCAGGCGGACCGATCAGAATCAACCATAAAGATATCAAGAACGTAGTAAATACAGCACATTCGATCGATGTACCGATTCCATATACAGCACAGCTTTATGAAATCCTTCAGACACTGAAGATCCACGGACATATGAATGATGATCATGGCGGAATTGTTCAGTATTTCGAAAAACTTGCTGACGTAGAAGTAAAAAAGACGGAAGAGTAAAGGAGAATGAACATGGCATTGAATGCAGAAGTATTAACTTCATATAAGAAGATTGACGAAGCTTATATCGATGAACTGTTAAAGAAAGAAATTGAAAAGAATAATAAAAAGATCGTTGTCTTAGACGATGACCCGACAGGAGTTCAGACGGTACATGACATTTCCGTATACACAAACTGGGAAAAAGATACAATCCGTCAGGGATTTGATGAGGAGAATAACTTATTCTATGTCCTGACCAACTCCAGAGGATTTACAGCGGAACAGACAACCAAGGCACACAATGAGATCGCTGCAGTGGTTGACGAAGTCGCAAAAGAGACCGGAAAAGAATACATATTCATCAGCAGAAGTGATTCTACTCTTCGTGGACATTATCCACTGGAGACAGAGCTTCTGAAGAAGAACTATGAAACCAATACAGGAAAGACGATCGACGGTGAGATCCTCTGCCCGTTCTTCAAAGAAGGCGGAAGATATACGATTGATAATGTACATTATGTAAAATACGGTGAAGAGTTGATTCCTGCGAATGAGACAGAGTTTGCCAAAGATAAGACATTTGGCTACAGTGCAGCGACAATGCCGGAGTATGTAGAAGAGAAGACAAAAGGGGCATACAAAGCTTCCGATGTTACCTGCATTTCACTGGAAGATATCCACGATATGAACATCGACAAGATCGAAGAAGCGCTGATGGAAGTGAAAGACTTCAATAAGATCATTGTAAATGCTGTGGATTATGCAGATGTAAAAGTATTCTGTGTGGCATTGTACAGAGCAATGGCAAAGGGAAAAGTATTCATGTTCCGTACGGCGGCAGCTATCGTAAAGGTTATGGGCGGAGTAACCGATCAGCCGCTTCTTAGCAGAGAACAGATGGTGGTAAAAGAGACAGACAACGGAGGAATCATCGTTGTAGGTTCTCATACAGATAAGACTACAAAACAGGTGGAAGAACTGAAGAAATTGACAGACATTGAATTCATCGAACTGGATGCAACACTTGTAAAAGATGACGAAGCATTTGAAAAAGAAGTAAAGAGATGTCTGGATCTGGAAGAGACTTGCATTAAAGCCGGAAAGACAGTCTGCTGTTATACAACAAGAGCACTGATTACTGCTGATACAGGTGATAAAGAGGATGAGTTAAGATTATCTGTAAAGATCTCCGATGCAGTACAGTCACTGGTTGGACGTTTAAGTGTAACACCAAGCTTTGTAATCGCAAAAGGCGGAATTACATCCAGTGATGTAGGAACAAAAGCTCTGGCAGTAAAGAAAGCGAATGTTCTTGGTCAGATCAAGCCTGGAATCCCGGTATGGCAGACAGGAGAAGAAAGTAAATTCCCTCTGACACCATACGTTATCTTCCCTGGAAACGTAGGTGAGGTCACAACATTAAGAGAAGCTGTGGAAGTGCTGACAGCAAAATAAATAACAAAACATGTCAAAAACAGACAAGACGAAATAGACAAAACGCAACCGATCATTATCCTGCCGCTTCTGATCGCGACAGCAATGAGATTCATTCAGGGATCAGGAACTGTAGCAATGACGACAGCAGCAAGTATCACAGCACCGATCATCGCAGCATCAGGCGTAAGCCCGATCCTTGGAGCAGTGGCATGCTGCGTAGGATCTTTATTCTTCGGATACTTCAACGACAGTTATTTCTGGGTAGTAAACAGAACCTTAGGTGTCAGCGAGGCGAAAGATCAGTTAACGATCTGGTCTGTAACATCAACGGTAGCATGGGCTGTCGGTGTAGTTGAAGTGTTGATACTTAATATATTTATGTAAAGAATATCAGAAATTCTTGTATACTTTGATATACAAAAATGAGCTGGTCGGAAAGTGTGGAATGAGTAGTGCCCCCATAATTTCCGACCGGCTTTTTTATATCAAAGTATGTAAGGAAATGTATTGGTGGCTAGCTAAATAAAAATAAACAAAAATAAACATGATATATTGTGAAAACAAACAAAAAGATTGATAAAAAATAGATTATATTGACATAAATAAACATTAGAGATAACATATAAACATAAACAAACAGAATAAAACGTTTGAAAATGTGAAAAAAAGGAGAATGATTATGCCGCAGTGTGTTGTAATCGCAGATGACCTGACAGGGGCCAATGCAACAGGAGTATTACTGAAAAAGATGAATTATAAAGCATACACAGTTATGAACACAGAACGGATCGAACTGTCTACTTTGTCGGACTGTGACTGTGTATTATACCCGACAGACAGCAGAGGAGTAGATGCAAAAATCGCATATAACCGGGTATACAATGTCTGCAATCTGCTTAAGGATGACGATGTCAAAGTATATGCCAACCGGATTGACAGTACACTTCGCGGAAATCTCGGAAGTGAGACCGATGCGATGCTGGACAGCCTGGGAGAGGATTATATAGCAATTGTGGCACCGTGTTTTCCGGCTTCGGGAAGAATTATCTGTGGCGGATATATGCTGGTGGACGGACTGCCGTTACATAAGACGAATATTGCAGTTGATCCGAAGACACCGGTGAAGATATCAGAAGTAGGAGAACTTTTTAAGCAGCAGAGTAAATATCAGGTATCCACGATCTATATGAAAAATCTGATGCATGGAAAGCATTATCTTGCTGATCTGATGAAAAAATGTGTGGAGGAAGGAAGCCGGATCATCACTTTAGACTGTATTACACAGGAAGATCTGGACTTGATCGCCGATGCAGTGATCACCAGCGGATTAAAAGTGATTGCCGTAGATCCGGGAGTATTTACCGCAACGTTATCCAGAAAGCTGATCACGCCGAATAAGAAAAAACAGAAGACCAAGATCCTTGCAGTGGTAGGAAGCGTGAATGCCAATACCACGGCCCAGATGGAAGAATTGTGGCTTTCACAGAGAACGCATAATGAATTCGTTCATACAAGAGAACTTCTGGAAGGTGAAAAACGCAGAGAACTGGAGATCAGAAGGGTGGTCAATTCCATTCTGGGTGAATGTGACAGGAATAATATATCAACCGTAACAGGAGACGGAATCTATCCGGAGAACAGAATTGATTTTACACCGTATATGGAGCGATATCAGTGTTCACTGGATGAAGTGACAGAAATGATCAATAGTGGATTCGCGGAGATCACGTATCGTATCTTCAAGGCAGAAGATACATTCAAAGGACTGTATACAAGTGGCGGGGATATCACAGTTGCTGTCTGTAAAAAGTTCGATACCGCAGGCTTAAGTCTGTTGGATGAAGTACTTCCACTTGCAGCTTACGGACAATTCTTAAAAGGAGAGTTTGAAGGTGTACATATCATTACCAAGGGTGGAAGTCAGGGAAATAAAGATGCGATCAATAAGTGTATTACTTATTTGAAAGAAAAATTATATATCTAAGAAAGGGTGAGAGAAATGAAGAAACCAGTTATTGCAATTCCAATCGGAGATCCTGCGGGAGTAGGACCGGAGATTGTAGCAAAATCCATTGCATCCGATGAGGTGTTCCAGATTGCGGTGTGTGTCATCGTCGGAGATCGGAAGATCGTAGAAAAAGCAATCGAGATCACAGGAGAGAATTTGAAGATCAATGAGATCAAAGAGCCGGAAGAGGCAGTCGATGAAAAAGGAGTCCTGAACCTGATCAATCTTGACAACGTGGATATGGATACATTTGCCTATGGAAAAGTCAGCGCTATGTGCGGAAAAGCAGCGTATGAATACATTGCAAAGAGTATTGAACTGGCAAATGCGGGAAAGGTCGATGCAGTGGCTACTACTCCGATCAACAAAGAATCCCTTCATGCGGCAGAAGTTCCGTATATCGGACATACAGAGATCTTTGGAGCACTGACACATACAGAAGATCCGTTGACAATGTTCGAGACGAATGGAATGAGAGTATTCTTCCTGACACGTCATGTATCGTTAAGGCAGATGCTGGATATGATCAAAAAAGACAGGATCATTGATTATGTAAAACGCTGTACTAAGGCATTGGAAAGACTCGGTGTGAAAGAAGGAACTATGGCAATTGCAGGGTTAAATCCACACAGCGGAGAACATGGACTCTTTGGCTGGGAAGAAGTCGAAGAGATCATGCCGGCAATCGAAGAACTGAAAGCGGAAGGTTATGATGTGGCAGGTCCGATCGGGGCGGATTCAGTATTCCATCAGGCAGCGCAGGGAAAATATACCAGTGTATTATCGCTGTATCACGATCAGGGACATATCGCAACCAAGACACTGGACTTCGAAAAGACGATCGCAATCACAAATGGTATGCCGATCCTTCGTACATCGGTAGATCACGGAACTGCATTTGACATCGCAGGAAAAGGAATCGTAAGTGCGGTCAGCATGATCGAAGCAATCAGACTTGCAGCAAAATATGCACCGAATTTCACGGGAAAACATGAAAAATAAAATTAAGAAATAAAACGAAAAGGAATTGCGGCAGGTAAATAACTGCCGTAATAAAAAGAGAGAACATAGGAGGTCTGCATTATGGTAAACGGACTTAGTGGGGAAAGGATGTTGATTGGTCTGGCGGTAGGTATCGCAGTCCTGATATTCCTTGTATTAAAGACAAAAATCCAGGCATTTCTTGCCTTGATCATCAGTACAGTTGTAGTTGGCGTGATTGGCGGCATGCCACTTACAAACATTACAATCGAAGTAGACGGTGTTGAGAAGACATTTGGTATTGTAAATTCGATCACTTCCGGGTTTGGCGGAACCTTAGGAAGTATCGGAATCATTATCGGATTTGGTGTTATGATGGGCCAGATCTTTGAAGTAACAGGTGCAGCCAAGAGAATGGCACATACATTCTTAAAACTGTTCGGTAAGAAGAGAGAAGAGGAAGCTCTTGCACTGACAGGATTCCTGGTATCTATCCCGATCTTCTGTGATTCCGGATTCGTTGTACTGGCACCGATCGCAAAGGCAATCTCCAAAGCAACGAAGAAATCCGTGATCGGACTTGGAACAGCCCTGGCAGCAGGACTTGTAATCACCCACTCCTTAGTACCACCGACACCGGGACCGTTAGGTGTCTGCGGAATCTTCGGAGTAGACGTAGGAAAATTCATCTTACTGACACTGGTACTTGCACTTCCGATGGCAATTGCATGTATCGCATACTCAAGATTATTCCTTTCTAAGAAATATTACAGAATCCCGAACGACGAAGGCGAGATCGTAGAGATGCCTTATCAGGAGCCTAACTACGAGGCAGCATTTGCAATGGATATGACAGGAGTTCCGGGAGCACTGGAATCCTTCATGCCGCTGATCATCCCGATCATCCTGATTCTGATCAACACAGTAGCAACAGCAATGGGCAAGACAGAAGGATTCATGAATATCCTTGTATTCCTTGGACAGCCGATCGTAGCAGTCGGACTCGGACTGATCGTGGCAATCCTGACACTGGGAAGAAGCCTTGACAGACATGAAGCCCTTGCAGAGATGGAAAAAGGAATGGCATCAGCCGGAATCATCATGTTAGTAACAGGTGGCGGCGGAGCGCTCGGCCAGATCATCAAAGACTCCGGACTTGGAACATTTATGGCAGAAGGGCTTGCAAAGACAGCAATCCCGATCATTATCCTGCCGCTTCTGATCGCGACAGCAATGAGATTCATTCAGGGATCAGGAACTGTAGCAATGACGACAGCAGCAAGTATCACAGCACCGATCATCGCAGCATCAGGCGTAAGCCCGATCCTTGGAGCAGTGGCATGCTGCGTAGGATCTTTATTCTTCGGATACTTCAACGACAGTTATTTCTGGGTAGTAAACAGAACCTTAGGTGTCAGCGAGGCGAAAGATCAGTTAACGATCTGGTCTGTAACATCAACGGTAGCATGGGCTGTCGGTGTGGTTGAAGTGTTGATACTTAATATATTTATGTAATCTGAGACGAATCGTATAATAAGAAAAGCCTGAGACGGCTGGAAGAACGGATATGCTTCATTGGGAGGTTAATGAATGCGTGTCGGCTCTTACAGCCGTTTCTTTTGTATGTTTTGGCAAGTGACAGCTTTGGCAGAGTGCCCTGCACCTGCAATATCTTGTAAATGAAATAACGACATGTTATCATAAACACAGGAAAAAGAAAGAAGGAACAGGTGTATTATGAAGGAATCAAGCCGTCAGGAACGGATAATAAGAACGTCTTTGATAGGAATCTTAGTTAATTTACTGATCGCGGCAGTGAAAATTGTGATCGGAACGCTGGCATCGTCAATAGCAATCGTGTCGGAAGGAATCAATAATGCAACGGATGCAGGATCTTCGTTTCTGACATATGTAGGAACAAAGCTTTCCGGGAAACATCCGGATGAAAAGCATCCATTTGGATATGGAAGAATTGAGTATCTGACCGGCATGGTGGTCGGTATTCTGATTTTGTATGCGGGGATCAGTATGTTGAAAGAGTCGATAGATGGAATTTTACATCCATCGGATATGAAGGTCAGTATGTTGATGGTTCTGATCGTGGCGGGAACAGCTGTGACGAAGTTCTGCCTTGGAATGTATACAATAAAGATAGGAAAATCAGTGGAATCGGAAGTACTTCTGGCAGTGGGAGAAGACGGAAGGAATGATTCGTTTTTCTCGGGACTTACGATTTTGTCATCTGTAATATTTTTATTTACAGGATTTTCACTGGATGCATATGCGGGTATTGTATTTTCCTTTGTAGTTATAAAGAGTGGGGTAGATGCGCTTAAGAATACGGCGTCGGATCTGATCGGCCGTTCAGGAAAAGAAGAACTTGCAAGACAGTTATATAAAGAAATCCGTGCAACAGACGGGGTGATCAGTGCGATAGATATGATGTTGCACGATTATGGACCGGATCGCTATTCGGGCTCGGTGAATATCGAAATTGATCATAAAAGAAGCATTGGAGAGGTATATGAAGAGATTCACAGACTGCAGCTTCGGATCATGGAAGAATATCATGTGACGATGGTATTCGGAATCTATGCAGTCGATGAGGATACTTCAAGTGTCGTTGACATCCGTCGATACATTGGAAAATTTGTACGTGTAAATGAGCACGTGAAGAGCTTTCATGCGTTATATCTGAGCAAAGGAACCAATACTCTTTATTGTGATTTTATTGTGGACTATGCGCTCAGAGACTGGGAGGGACTGCGAAAATCATTTACAGACTATATGAAGAAACAGTATCCGGAATATGAGATATCACTGACAATAGAGACAGAATTTGTATAATTTCTATAAATTTATTTATAAAGTAAAAAATGAAAAGACTGCAGATCGCAGATCTGGCGTAATGTGGGAGGAGATAATATGCTTGCGGCAGAAAGACAGGCAATGATCGTTGAATTGATCAAAGAGAATGGAAGTGTGCAGGTAGATGAGCTGGCTAAAGAATTGAATGTAAGTTCCATGACAATTCGGAGAGATCTGATGAAGTTGGAAAGCGGTAATATGATCGAACGGTGTCATGGAGGTGCGGTCGCGAAACAAGAGATTGCTTATGAGACAAAGCAGACCAGTAATAAGAACAGTAAAGAAGCAATTGCAAGAAAATGTGTAGAATTTGTACATCCGCAAGATTCAGTATTTCTGGATGCGGGGACGACAACCTGCGAGATTGCAAAATTAATCCGGGACATCCCAGATATTATCATTGTGACAAATGATCTGGAGATTGCACAGGTATTAAAAAACAGTGATGCGAAAGTATACATATGTGGCGGTATGGTACAGAAAGAGACGGGAAGTCTGTTTGGCAGATATGCGACAGAGATGCTGAAGGATTTCCGGTTTGATGTAGGATTCTTTGGAGCAGCTTCCATCAACGAAGAATTCCAGGTAACAACACCGACACATGAAAAGATGTGGCTGAAACGCCAGGTTCCGAAGCAGTGCGCAAGATCCTATCTGGCAGTAGACCAGTCAAAATTCGGAAAACAATCCATGACCTGGATCAATCAGTTGGAAGACTATACAGGAGTGGTTACGGATCGTGAATTTCTGCCGGAGGAAGTAGAGGTATTGAAGGCGAGAAGAGTGCGGATTATTGTTGTATAATCCTGTTTAATGCAGTATCGTGGCCTCTCGGTCCATGAGAACGCCAAGTCTTTCTCATGTCGTGATTGGCCAATGCTACTGAAAATTCAACAGCGGAATTGTAACTTTTGTGTGTAGCCGGAAAGTTGTGGTGAAAACCTTGACTTTCCGGCTTTTTGTATACTTCCGGTATCACAACGGTTACGGCTCCGCTGTTGAATCATTATAGCATGCGATACCCACGGAATAAAACTTAGGAACTCTTTCCAGTGAATATGGAGAAGGTGTTGGAAAATCTTAAGGGACAAAATTCTGCGTTAGGTTTTCAAAATTTGACTGTTTGAGGCGTATGCCGAGTTTCAAATTTTGAAAGCCTGCTTTTAGCAGAATTTTGTCCCTTTAGATTTTCCCGCCGACGGAATCTGAACAGGAAAGAGTTCCTAAGTTTTATGGAGGTCCGGGTAACGACCGCTTCATGCATTCAATAGTAATTAAATTTAATACGTAATCTCCTGCAAATACAATCCCTTCGGATCACAAGGCGCACTTGCTTCGAGAATTCCCGCAAAGATATCATCAATATCCTGCACAGATCGGTTGCCAAGTCCGATATCCATTAGCGTTCCGATAATGATACGTGCCATATTATGAAGAAAATCATCCGCATGGATCAGGATCTGCATTTCTTCAATGTCACCATAGATATCAATATCAAAGATCTCGCGGACCGTAGATTTCGTTTTCTTTGCACTGGAGAAGTTGCGGAAATCATGACGTCCTGTGAGTTTCTCGGCGGCCTGCTGCATCAGACGTTTGTCCGGGATACGGTAGCAATGGTAAGTGTATTTGCGATCAAAGACGCTCGGTACATCGTCGATCGTCATACGGTATACATAGGTCTTGGATGTGGCGTTCAGCTGTGCGTGAAAACGTTCTGGAACCTCTTTTACATCGATGATTGCGATATCCATCGGAAGGTAACGGTTCAGGTAATGTTTGATGTTCTGTGTCGTTGTGGAAGAAGAAGTCTTGAAATTGGCAATCTGTGCATAGGCATGTACACCGACTTCTGTGCGGCATCCACAGAAAAGCTCCAGGTCATCTTCTTCAGTCATTTTTTTTAAAACTTCAGTAATTTTATTAGAGATGGTATTGCCGGATTCATCTTTTCCCAGTCTGGTCCATCCCTGGTAACGGCTTCCGTCGTATTCGATCGTTAATTTTATATTTCTCATGAAAACTCCATTCTGCTGCGAAATGCAGCCTGTCTAATAATTGATGTTGTATATAACTAAATACATGAATTTCAGAATACTTACATTGAAATTAGTTTAAGTATAACAAATCCGGTGCTATAATAAAAGAGCTTAAAAAGAAAAAGAGAGGTGTTTTTTGTGGAAATAGAAAGCAGAAAGGTATCGGATTCAATCGTGGAGACAGTCCATATGGTAAGGCCGCAACATTTGAATGCGTCAGACCGTTTGTTCGGAGGAGCACTTATGCAGTGGATCGATGAAGTGGCGGGTATGGTGGCAAAACGTCACACAAGAAGAAATGTAATTACGGCATCTGTAGACAGCTTAAGTTTCCTGCGCGGTGCATATGTCAAAGATACAGTTGTGATCATAGGAAAGGTAACCTATGTCGGTAATACATCCATGGAAGTAAAGGTGGATACGTATGTAGAAGCGTTAAGTGGGGAGCGTACACCGATCAATCATGCGTATTTTACAATGGTAGCATTGGATAAGAATGACAAACCGGTCAGGGTGCCAAGACTGGACCTTGAGACGGAAGAAGAAAAAGAAGAATGGGAAAAGGGAGAAAAGAGAAGAGAACTCCGTATGATGCGCAAAGAAGAAGGGCTTTAAACTGTCCTTCTTCTTTGCGCATATCTGAGAACGAAAAGGAATTAAGTATTGTTTTTCATGTGTGTACGGACCATCTGCACCATCTGGTCGATCTGATTTTGTTCTTCTCTGGAACGTCCTTCTTTCAGAATGTCGAGGATGAGAGACATTTCCTGTGGAGTGAACTGGATCCCTTTCTTGTTCGCACTGGTGATGAGCGCCATCATAACGGGAGCCAGAGATCTCCCGCTTTTGCCGGCGGTCTGTTTGGCTGCAAGCCGGATCAACTCCAGTTTGACCGGGTCCATTCCCTTCATGGCCGGATGATCCATCCAACTGTTTGAGAAATTGTTTTCGGAAGTGTTTTCATTCGCTGTATGATTCGTTGTTCCATTCATGTGAAGAGTCTCCTTTCATGGCAGAGGTTCCAGGCGAGGAAAGTTCCTGGTCGAACAGGTCCATGTAATTTTGGAACATTTCCATATCTTCGCCGGACATCATTGTCTTCATAAGATCAACAGGTCCTGCAGGACCGCAAGAATCGGAACCTCCGGACGTAGAATCGGTCTGTGCCATCACCATCATTTCCATTATCTGCAGCATAGAAGTCATCTGGTCCATCATATTCCGTTCGTTTTCATCCATATAGGGTGCGAGTTCACCGATAGATTGAAAAGAAAATGCATGAAACGGCAGTCCGCGGAAATAATCCATCGTATACCGGAATTCGGAAAATTTGATATAGACGGCAAGGAAGCGCTGAGTGGAAGGAGGCAGAAAGGAAAGAAACAGCTTCAATTTATATAAATAGGAGGGTGTGACAGATTTATCAAATGGTGTCATTGGTTTTGAAGGTTTTCCGGCCATAGTGGCTCCTCCCGGGATCAGCGTTATAAATATATATGAAAAAAGAGACGGAAAAATGACTCCGTCTCTTAAGTCCTATGCAGGAAATATTATGTTGTCTAGCATCCGCATCCACAGCCATTGCCGCATCCGCATCCGTTGCCGAAACCACCACAGCAGCAGAGAAGAAGGATGATCCACAGGCAGCTGTCGTTGCCACATCCGTTGTTGCCGCATCCACAGCCGTTGCCGAAACCGCCGCAGCAACAGAGAAGAAGGATGATCCACAGGCAGCTGTTATTGCCGAAGCCACATCCGTTGTTGCCGCATCCGCATCCGCCGTTACATCCACCACATCCACAGTCTCCGCCGAATCTGTCGCGTCCTTCGCAGCCACATCCACAGTTTGCTGTACCTAAATCGCTCATATTGAATCCTCCAATAATGATGTTTACAGTACATAATATGCAGATGGTGTAAATGTGTGAGATGAAAATTATCCGTAATTAACCAGCCGTTTTAAAGAATGCTGGAAATGAAGCTGCTCTTTTTGGATTTTTACACGTTTGAATCCGTTGAGTTCTTTTTTTGAATATTCATCGTAAAGTTTCAATAAATAAGATACCGGAAGATTTCTGTTCTTGTACCAGGTGAAAAGCAGCCAGTCCATGATCGCGGGCAGCCAGTACTTTTCAGGAATCTCGGCTTCGCGCAGGGTTACGGCATAGCTAAGTGCCTGGGCTGCCAGGTCTGACAAGCGGGCCGATCGTGTATTTTCTTTATTCTTATCTTTGAAAAGTTGTTCGCTTTCTAAAGTGATATCGTATAAGGAGTCTGCCGCCCGCCAGTAATTCACGAATGGTGTACCGATGACCGGATCTGTTTCTTCTATATTATTATGCAGGTTGAACAGATCGAAATTCCGGTCAGAGTCTGACGATGGCTTTCCGAATACTTTGCGGTCATAGGAAGCACGCTTCTTTGGGTCGGAAAGTATGCGGTAAGCTTCCAGAATACGCTGCATTTTCTTAGTTGTATCGATACCATCCTTCATGTTGGCATCGGGATGATATTTTTTTGCAAGTCTGTTCTTGGCAGCAGAAATCTCTTCAGGAGAAGCTGTTCGTGACACACCAAGTATCTTGTAATAATTCTTTTTTGCCATTATATTCTCCCCTTATAATATATGGACCTGATTAGAAGATACTGCAGACGGCAATATCTTCCATCAGATATATTACGACAAAGTTGCGGGGAAATCAATTTTATTTTGAAAAAATTAAGGTGTAAAGAAAAAATACTTGACACCTGCACAGAAGTGTTATATGATATCACAGGTGAAAGACATGAATGAAATATTAGAACAGGCATTATTATATGATTTTTATGGAGAACTACTTACCGATCATCAGAAAGAAGTGTATGAACAGTTTGTTCTTGAGGACCTATCACTTGGTGAGATCGCAAGAGAAGAGGGAATCAGCAGACAGGGCGTACATGATCTGGTAAAGAGATGTTCCCAGACACTGAAAGGCTACGAAGAGAAACTTCATCTGGTTGAGAAGTTCGTGTCGATCAGAGAAAAAGTAAAGCAGATTGATGAATTGCTGGACGGATATGAAAAGGAGAATGCGGAAAAGTTAGTTGCAGACATCCGGAAGATATCCGATGAAATTATAGAGGAGTTATAGCATGGCATTTGACAGTTTGACAGAGAAACTTCAAAATGTATTTAAAAACCTGAGAAGCAAAGGACGTCTGACAGAGGATGATGTCAAAGAAGCTTTAAAAGAGATCAAACGTGCATTACTTGCGGCGGATGTTAACTTTAAAGTGGTAAAAGACTTCATTAAGAGCGTACAGGAACGCGCGATCGGTCAGGATGTCATGAACGGTCTGAACCCGGGACAGATGGTGATCAAGATTGTAAATGAAGAACTGATCAATCTGATGGGATCTGAGACCACAGAGATTAAGCTTCAGCCTGGAAAAGCCATCACAGTTATCATGATGGCAGGTCTTCAGGGAGCAGGTAAGACAACCACGACAGCAAAGCTTGCCGGAAAGTTCAAGTTAAAGGGCAAGAAACCGCTGCTGGTCGCATGTGATGTCTACAGACCGGCTGCGATCAAGCAGTTACAGGTCAACGGTGAGAAGCAGGGTGTGGAAGTCTTCTCCATGGGAGAAAACCACAAGCCGGCGAACATCGCCAAGGCAGCGATCGAACATGCGCAGAAGAATGGCAACGACCTCGTGATCCTCGATACAGCCGGACGACTTCATATTGATGAAGACATGATGGCTGAGCTTGAAGAGATCAAAGAAGAAGTAGAAGTACATCAGACCATACTCGTCATTGATGCAATGACCGGACAGGATGCCGTAAATGTGGCAAAAGAGTTCAATGAAAAGGTTGGCATCGATGGTGTGATCGTTACGAAATTAGACGGTGACACAAGAGGTGGTGCGGCGCTGTCCGTAAAGGCAGTTACCGGAAAGCCGATCCTGTATGTAGGTATGGGAGAGAAGCTTTCAGATCTGGAACAGTTCTATCCGGATCGTATGGCATCGAGAATCCTGGGAATGGGAGATGTCCTGTCGCTTATCGAAAAGGCGGAAGCCGAGATCGATGAAGAAAAAGCCAGAGAGATGACCCAGAAGCTTAAGAAGAACCAGTTTGATTTTGACGATTATCTGGAAAGTATCAAGCAGATGAAGAACATGGGTGGTCTTGGAAATATTATGAACATGCTGCCGGGCCTTGGAGGTATGGGCGGTAAGATGAAGGGATTAGACGACGAGCAGACGGCAGAAGCCGAGAGGAAGATGGGAAGAATGGAAGCAATCATTCATTCCATGACACCGGCGGAAAGAGCCAATCCGGATATCCTTTCTCCATCCAGAAAGCACAGAATTGCCAAAGGTGCAGGGGTGGACATCAGCGAAGTGAACCGTATGATCAAGCAGTTCAACGAGATGAAAAAACTGATGAAACAATTTGGCAAGCCGGGAAAGAAGAAGAAATTCGGATTTCCGTTCTAAACATGATATACCGCGAATTCCGCGTTATATAGATAAAAATAAACTATGAAAATATTATAATTTTACGGAGGTAAACTAACATGGCAGTAAAAATGAGATTAAGAAGAATGGGACAGAAGAAGGCTCCTTTCTATAGAATCATCGTAGCAGATTCTAGATCACCAAGAGACGGAAGATTCATCGACGAGATCGGAACATACGATCCGAACTGTGATCCAAGTGCAATCAAAGTTGACGAAGAAGCAGCTAAGAAATGGCTTGCTAACGGAGCTCAGCCTACAGAAGCAGTTGCAAAGATCTTAAAGGCAGCAGGCATCGAAAAATAATTATGCCACTGGAGGTGTGCATTTATGAAGGAATTAGTTGAAGTAATTGCGAAAGCATTAGTCGACGATCCAGAAAGCGTTGTTGTAAATGAACGCGAAGAGAAGAAGACGACAGTTCTGGAAGTACGAGTTGCTGAATCTGATATGGGTAAAGTAATCGGAAAACAGGGCCGCATTGCAAAGGCAATCCGTTCAGTCGTGAAAGCCGCAGCAGCAAAGGAAGATAAGAAAGTTATCGTAGATATCATGGACTAAATAACTAATGGGGATTCCCATTTTGTCCCGGGACAGGCCCGCTTGTGGTCTGTCCCGCTTATCTTATACGGCAGAATCATATGTACAAAAGAAGCCGCTGGAGCGTCGGAAACGCAGAAAGTGAAAAAGGAGTATTTATGGAAGAATTATTACAGGTAGGTGTCATTACTTCGACACACGGAGTGCGTGGGGAAGTTAAAGTATTTCCGACCACAGATGACCCGAATCGTTTTAAATCGTTAAAACATGTACTGTTAGACACCGGAAGAGAGAAAAAATCTCTGGAAGTCCAGGGTGTCAAATTCTTTAAGCAGTTTGTAATCCTGAAGTTCAAGGGAATTGATAATATTAATGATATTGAGCGTTATAAAAGATGTCCACTTCTTGTAGAACGTAAAGATGCGGTGGAACTGGAAGAGGATGAATACTTTATCGCCGATATGATCGGAATCGAGGTCGTAACAGAGGATGATAAACCGTTCGGAACATTAAAAGATGTTATGGAGACCGGTGCAAATGATGTCTATGTGATCGATACAGATGAACACGGCGAGGTATTGGTTCCGGCGATCCGCGAATGTATCCTGGATGTTGATATAGAAAATCAGAAGATGAAGATCCATCTGATGGATGGTCTGATCTAGAAAGAGGATAATCTATGAATTTTTATATTATGACGTTATTTCCGGAGATGGTTATGGATGGATTGAATACCAGCATCATCGGACGTGCGGTAAATAAAGGGCTTCTGTCTATAGAGGCATTAAATATCAGAGATTATGCATTTAACAAGCATCACAGCGTGGATGATTATCCGTATGGCGGAGGTGCAGGTATGCTGATGCAGGCAGAACCGGTGTATCAGTGCTATGATGCACTGGCAAGGCAGATTACGGAAAGAAAGGCAAAAGCCACAGAAGAAAAGCTGGCATCTGGTGAGAAGAAAGAGATGTCAGGAGAGCAGAAGCGTACCAGAGTCATCTATCTGTCTCCGCAGGGAAAGACATTCAACCAGTCCATGGCAGAGGAATTTGCACAGGAAGAAGATCTGGTATTTTTGTGCGGTCATTACGAAGGCATTGATGAACGTGTGTTGGAAGAGATCGTTACAGATTATGTATCTATCGGAGATTATGTCCTGACAGGAGGTGAGCTTCCGGCAATGATCATGATCGATGCGATATCCCGGCTGGTTCCGGGGGTACTTCATAATGATGTGTCCGCCGAGTTCGAGAGCTTTCAGGATAATCTGCTGGAATATCCGCAATATTCCAGACCGGAAGTATGGCATGACAGAAAAGTGCCGGAGATACTGATGTCCGGGCATCATGCCAATATTGAAAAATGGAGACGTGAACAGTCTGTGATCCGCACTGCAAAGAACCGGCCGGATCTGCTTGAAAAAGCCGAACTTACAGAAAAAGAAAAAAAACTGGCCGAAGAAGTGCAAAAAGAAGTAAAAAAATCCTTGTAATTTGTTGCAGGGTATGATAAAATGTAGCATGTTGTGAAGAAATAGATGGTCCTCTGGTACGAATGTATTAAGAACATCCAAGTAAACAAGGAGGTCACACATAATGAACGATATTATTAAGAACATTGAAGCTGCTCAGTTAAAAGAAGTAGCACCAGAATTTCACGTAGGAGATACTGTTAAAGTTTACGGAAAGATCAAAGAAGGAAACCGTGAAAGAGTACAGGTTTTCGAAGGAACAGTCCTGAAGAGACAGGGTGGCGGAGCAAGAGAAACATTTACAGTTAGAAAGTTTTCTAACGGAATCGGTGTTGAGAAGACTTGGCCGGTACACTCACCAAACGTTGAGAAGATCGAGGTAGTAAGAAGAGGTAAAGTAAGAAGAGCAAAACTGAACTACTTAAGAGACCGCGTTGGTAAGAAAGCTAAAGTTAAAGAATTAGTAAAATAATCGAAAATGTAACAAAATGAGAAAAAGGACAACTACATAATGTAATTGTCCTTTTTCTGATATATCAAAGTATGTAAGAAAAGTTGCCAGTGGCAAGTTTTCAGTATAAGGGGATTTTATGAGACGCAGAAGTAATCTGGATTTTGAAAAAAGAAGAAGATCCCGGAAAACCGGTTATCGCAGACGCAAAGCAAAGAAAAAAGGCTTCGGAAATCTTCCAAAAGCAAAGAAAAAGATACATCTTAATCTTGAAATGATCGCTTCTACATTTACCTGGATTTTTAAGATCGTGGTCACCTGTCTGGTGGCATTTGTTGCTGTGTGGTACTGGGGACAACGGGTCAGTACGGTAGGAGATTCCATGAGTCCGGTGCTTAAGAATGCAGATGTAGTACTGGTAAACCGGATTGTGTACAATGCTTCTTCACCGAAAAGGGGAGATGTTATCGTGTTCAAACCGAAAGGCAATGAGAATTCGCATTATTATACCAAAAGGATTGTCGGACTTCCGGGCGAGACGGTACAGATTGTGGAGAATCAGGTCTATATTAACGGTAAAAAACTGGAAGAAGATTATAAAACAACAAAAATAGATACAGCTGGAATTGCCGGTGAGAAGTTGAAACTTGGCGGTGATGAATATTTTGTTCTGGGAGATAACAGAAAAAACAGTGAGGACAGCCGTAGTGCCGATATAGGAAAAGTAAAACGTTCTTATATATATGGAAAGGCATGGTTTGTGGCATCCCCGAAAAAAGACTGGGGATTTGTGAAATAGAAGATAAGGAGAAATAATATATGCATTTTCAATGGTATCCTGGGCACATGACGAAAGCAAAACGCATGATGCAGGAAAATATCAAATTAATAGATCTGGTTATTGAACTGGTTGATGCCAGAGTTCCGATCAGCAGCAGAAATCCGGATATTGATGAACTGGGAAAGAATAAAGCAAGATTGATCCTTTTAAATAAGTCAGATCTGGCAGAAGATAAGTGGAATGATGCCTGGTCAGAATATTTTCGTGAAAAAGGATTCTCTGTTGTGAAGGTAAATTCCAAGAAAGGCGGCGGGATCAAATCTATCAATGGTGTGATCCAGGAAGCATGTAAAGAAAAGATTGAAAGAGACAGAAAGCGTGGGATTTTGAATCGTCCGGTCAGAGCTATGGTAGTGGGAATTCCGAATGTAGGAAAATCAACATTTATCAATGCACTTGCGGGAAAGGCATGTGCAAAAACCGGTAACAAACCGGGAGTGACAAAAGGAAAGCAGTGGATCAGACTGAATAAAAATGTGGAGCTTCTGGATACACCGGGAATCCTGTGGCCAAGATTTGAAGATCAGGCAGTAGGCCTGAAACTGGCATTTATCGGATCGATCAAAGATGAGATCCTTCAGACAGAAGAACTTGCGGCAGAACTTGTAAAGTTTATGAATGAAAATTATCCGGGAGTACTTGAGAATAAATATAATGTAGAAGAAGACACGGATCCATACGGAATGCTGGAAAAAATTGCAGAGAGCAGACATTGTCTGGTTCGTGGAAATGAACTGGATACAGAAAAAGCTTCGGTTCTTCTGATGGATGACTTCCGCAACGGACGTTTGGGCAAACTGACACTGGAGTACCCGGATGCATATTAAAAACAGAGGCAGAAAGTATAGAAGGGAAACAACAAAAGAACATGGCTAGACGTTCAAGAGAAGATGCAGAAGAAAGCATTTTGAGAGAGCTTGGAGGATGGATTGTCTATATTCTGCTGATCATAGGGTTAACGTATTTTATCATAACATTTGTAGGGCAGAGAACAAGAGTGAGTGGATCTTCCATGGAGACAACGTTGCAAAACGGGGATAATCTGATCGTGGATAAGATCAGTTACCGCTTCCGTGATCCGAAACGTTATGACATTATTGTATTTCCGTACAAATACGAAGAAAATACATATTATATCAAACGTATCATCGGAATGCCGGGAGAGACTGTGCAGATAAAAGACGGATATGTATACATTGACGGAGAGAGGCTTTTGAGCGATATCTATGGAAATGAATTGATCAAAGATCCACAGACTGCCGCAGATCCGATTACATTAAAAGAAAATGAGTATTTTGTTATGGGAGATAATCGTAACCATAGTATGGACAGCAGGGATCCAAGTGTAGGCGTACTGACAAAAGAAGATCTGATTGGCAGGGCATGGGTAAGAATTTATCCATTTGACAATATAGGAGTGATCCGTCATGAATAAACGAGAAGAAGAAAAACTAAAAAGGCAACAGGAAAAACTGAAAAAAGAACTGGAAAGAACAGAAGCAATGAGTGTTTATGAAAAAGAACACAGCGACTGCCAGTATATTTGCGGTATTGATGAAGTAGGCCGTGGGCCATTTGCAGGTCCGGTGGTGGCAGGTGCGGTTATCTTGCCAAAGGATGACCCGATTTTGTATCTGAATGATTCAAAGAAACTTTCAGAGAAAAAAAGAGAGGCATTGTACGATGAGATTATGGAACGTGCTGTTGCAACGGGAATCGGTGTTGTAAGTCCGGCAAGAATTGATGAGATCAATATTTTGCAGGCTACTTATGAGGCGATGCGTATGGCAATCGGCAATCTAAAGGTGCAGCCGGATCTTTTGTTGAATGATGCAGTAACAATACCGGAGGTAGAGATCCCACAGGTGCCGATCATTAAAGGTGATGCCAAGAGCGTGTCTATTGCGGCGGCAAGTATCATTGCAAAAGTAACAAGAGACCGGCTGATGGTGGAGTATGATAAAGTACTTCCGGGGTATGATTTCGCAAGTAATAAAGGGTATGGAACGAAGAAGCATATTGAGGGGCTGAAAGAACTGGGACCATCTCCGATACACAGAAGGACTTTTATAAAGAAATACATATAAAGATGCAGACAGTGCGGAAAATCGGTATCCAGGCATGGAATCAGCAGTGTAAAGGAATGAAAGAATGGCAGGGTCGAAAAGAGGACAAAGACGAAATAACCGTGAAACCGGAAGTTATTATGAAAGAATGGCAGGAGTATATCTGACAGAAAAAGGATATGAAATTCTGGAATATAATTATCGGTGCAGACTCGGAGAAATCGATATAATAGCCAGAGATGGCGATTATCTGGTGTTTTGCGAGGTGAAGTACCGGGCAGATGACCGGAAAGGAACTCCGGCAGAGGCGGTAGATTATGCCAAACAGAGAGTTATCTCAAAAAGTGCACTTTATTATATGACGGTGAATGGAATAGATGAAATCCCGTGCAGGTTTGATGTAGTAAGTATAGAAGATGACAGGATTATTTTATATCAGAATGCATTTGATTATGTAGAAATATAGGAGAAGAGAATGAGTCTTGGATTACAGTATAAAAATCAGGAACATATATTTGATGAAAAAGCAGTAGATGGGGTTCCGTTTCTGAGTTATCCAATGTTAGAAGAAACGGGAATCGTGCATCATGGATTTTCTACAAAACTCGGAGGTGTCAGCAAGGGATGCTGGGCAACTATGAACATCAGCACAACAAGAGGCGATGATCCGGAAGATGTTGAGGAAAACCAGAGAAGGATTGCAAGAGCCATCGGAGTAAAGCCGGAAGATATGACGTTTACCAACCAGACACATACAACAAATGTGGCGGTAGTAAGAGCAGAGGACAAGGGAAGACGTTTTATGAAAACGGACGGAATGATCACAAATGTACCGGGAATCTGTCTGGTGACATTTTATGCGGATTGCGTACCACTGTATTTTGTAGATCCTGTAAAAAAAGCGATCGGACTGTCGCATTCGGGCTGGAGAGGAACGGTTGGAAAGATCGGAAAAGTAACAGTGGAACTGATGCAAAAAACATATGGTTCGGATCCTAAAGACATACTTGCGGCCATTGGTCCGTCTATATGTCAGGACTGTTACGAGGTAAGTGAAGATGTAATTGTAAAATTTCAGAAAAGCTTTGAAGAAAAATACTGGCCAGAATTATTCTATCAGAAAGAAAACGGTAAATATCAGTTGAACCTGTGGAAAGCAAATGAATTGGTATTCGAGGAAGCCGGAATTTTGAAGAAGCATATTGCTGTGACAAATGTGTGTACACACTGTAATCCGGATATTCTGTTTTCACATCGCACAACGGGAAATAAAAGAGGAAATCTAAGTGCATTTCTGGCACTGAAATAAGAGGAGCAAACGATATGACAGATACAACAACGATCGCAGATACGACTCAGGAAGTGACCGAAGCTACCCAGCAGGCGGTAAAACAGGTAAATCAGATTACCCAATATCTGCAGGACAGTATTCCGGGACTGATTACATTTGGACTGGAAGTGCTGGCGGCACTGGTTGCTTTCTTTATCGGAAGACTGGTGATAAAATGGATCAGGAAGATTGTGAGGCGTTCATTTGAACGTTCGGAAGCAGATAAAGGAGTTGAACAGTTTGTAGACTCACTTTTGAAATATGGATTGTACGGGATTCTGATCTTTTGCCTGATCTCCAGTCTTGGATTTGATACTACATCGGTGGCGGCGTTACTGGCATCCAGTGGTGTGGCTATCGGTCTTGCGTTACAGGGAAGTCTTTCCAATTTTGCGGGAGGCGTGCTGATTCTTCTGTTAAAGCCATTTGTGGTAGGGGATTATATTATTGAAGATACGAATGGAAAAGAAGGAACAGTAAAAGAAATTCAGATCTTTTATACAAAATTAAGTACGATTGACAATAAGACCATCGTAATCCCGAATGGAATGCTGACGAATAACAGTATCACCAATGCAACGGCAAAAGACGAAAGACAACTGGATCTGCGGGTAGGCATTTCTTATAATGCCGATATCAAAAAGGCAAAATCAATGATCGAAAAGCTGTTGTCGGAAGATGCAAGTATTCTAAAAGAAGAACAGATGAATGTCTTTGTAAATGATCTTGCAGACAGTGCAGTCGTGCTAGGTATCCGTGCCTGGGTGAAGAACGAAGAGTACTGGGCGACCAGATGGAGACTGCTGGAAGAAATTAAAGTGGAACTGGATGAGAATGGAATTGAGATTCCATATCCACAAGTGACGGTGCACATGAAAGAGGATAAATAGCTGGATGAAAATGTGTAAGGCCAGACAGATCTGCCGTGACGTGCATGGAAGAGAGAATCCTAAGCGGCCGTGGCAGAATTTCTGGTTTGCATATGAGAATCTGTTAAAATCTTTTTCGGAAAAGAACGTATAATAATTAAAAAAGTACTTGCAAATATGTGAAAATACGGTATAATTATATTCGTGCCTGTTATAAGAGCACGCTGGAATAGCTCAGTTGGTAGAGCACTTCACTCGTAATGAAGGGGTCGTCGGTTCAAGTCCGATTTCCAGCTTATATACAGAATGAGATATAAAGAAGAATCCTTGATGTAAGGATTCTTTTTTTTGTGTATAATAGAATTGTGGGTGTGAAAGGGGAGAAGAAAAATGAAAAAAATATGGAGGCAAAGACTGTTATCGGCACTGCTTTCGATCTTTATGGTACTGGCAATGACAGGGGTGTCTGTGAGTGTACGGACGCAGGCTGCGGAAAATAACTCAACTGTTCCATCTGGGACAGTGAAAGTGCATTTCCTTGATGTAGGACAGGGATTATCTATTCTGGTTCAGTCGGATGGGAAAAATCTGATCTATGATGGAGGAGATCGAAAGACTTCAAGATTTGTTGTAGCTTATTTGAAAGAACAGGGCGTTACGAAGATTGATTATCTGATCAGCAGCCATTATGATGCAGATCATATGGCGGGTCTGATCGGATGCCTGAAGAGCTTTAAGGTGAAAAATGTTATATCCAGTAACTATGTACATACCAGTAAGTTATACCGGTCGTTTGTTAAAGCTGTGAAAGAAGACGGATTGAAAATGAAGCATCCGCCGGTAGGAAAATCTTACAGGCTTGGAAGTGCTTCGTTTCAAATACTGGCACCGGAGACGATAGAAGCTGAGGGAAGTAACAATAATTCCGTTGCAATAAAACTTACAAATAAAGAGAACAGTTTTATCTTTACGGGAGATGCAGAGCATGAAAGCGAAAAGGCGATGTGCAATTCCGGTATAGATTTAAACTGTGATGTACTGGTACCCGGACACCATGGATCAGCAACGGCAACATCCTGGGATTTCCTTCAGAAAACCGTACCGGAATATGCGGTGATCAGCTGTGGGAAAGATAATAAATACGGACACCCGGACAAAGATACGATGGATAAACTTCAGAGTATGGAAATCCAGGTGTACAGAACCGACAAACAGGGAACGGTCACAGTAACAAGTGACGGTAAAAATCTGAATTGGAGTGCGGCACCGTGTAATGATTATACACCGGGAGATGAATCAGATAAGGGGACTGTGACGGAACAGACGGTAACGAAACAGACAACGCAGAAAGTAACCGAAGACCAAGTATGGGTATCGGCAACTGGTTCAAAATACCATAAAACGAACCACTGCGGTAATATGAATCCGGATACGGCAAAGAAAGAGACAAAGGAAGAAGCAGAGGCACAGGGCCTTAAACCTTGCGGGAAATGTTATTGATACAAAAAATGGCCCAAAAAGAATAACAGTAAATGAATCAGGAGATGGTAGAAGTAAGAACAATAGCAGATGGCTTTCTTAACTATACGAAAGCCACTGCAATATCTTTGAACGGGATACGGTTGTTATGTTATCTCGGAATCTTATGCCAGGTGGCATTAACGGATCACAGTACCCGTAAGATCCCCGGCAGATATCATATTTATATATTGCTGATCGCAGCAGCAGATATGGTACTGACAGGGAACAGTGATTTATACAACCGGATCCCCGGGGCAGCAGCTGTGGCAGGACCGATGCTGGTCTTATCCATTCTGATTCCCGGGGCATTTGGAGGAGGCGATATCAAATTCATGGCAGTTTCCGGATTTCTGCTTGGAAAAGAGAAAATCATTTGTTCGATGGCATGTGCGATTATGCTTGCAGGAGGATATTGCCTTATTATGCTGAAATGTGGAAAGCTGACCAGAAAGGATGAATTTGCATTTGGCCCGTTTTTGGTGTTGGGAATTATGATGACCTTATTTGCAGGAGATCAGCTGATCTTATGGTTTTGGCAGGGAATCTGATGCGGAGGTTTAAAAATGTTTAAAATAAAGTTTTTCTCCGAAATCAATCAGAGCGTACAAAAATATCGCGAAGACGCAGAGAATACATATGCTCATAAGAAGCCAATCCATTTTGAAGACCTGGCTTGAGTAGATAATAAGATATCCAAGGCCTTCTTTGGCGGCCAGAAATTCACCGATGATGACGCCGACCAGGCATAATCCGATATTAACTTTCATGTTACTGATAATAGCCGGAATAGAATAAGGAAGGATTACTTTGGTCAGTACATGCAGATGGTTCCCTCTGAGGGTATAGATTAACTTAATCTTTCCGGGATCTGTAGAGCGGAAACTGGTATACAGATTGAGTATACTACCGAAGATAGCGACGGACATTCCGGTTACAATGATCGTGGTTTTTGTAGCGCCAAGCCAGACAATAAGAAGAGGGGCCAGTGCAGATTTCGGAAGGCTGTTTAATACGACAAGGTAAGGTTCCAGGATTTCCGAAAGGTTATTACTGTACCACAGAAGAATTGCAAATAATATACTGACGAAAATAACAAGAAAGAAACTGACGAAAGTTTCGTATAAGGTGACGCCGAGATGTAGAAAAATACTATGATCCGAAATCATTAAGAGTAAAACATTCATGATCTTGGAGGGACTGCTGAAGATGAAAGAATCTATGATCTGGTGTGACGCACAAAATTCCCAAAGGAATAAAAATCCCGTTAAAAGGAAGATCCGGAAGAATATAACCAGCAGTCTGTGAAAATGATAATGTCTGAGATAGTGCCGGTGTCCGGTGGAAAGTGCCGCCGGAGCACCGGTACCTGGGCTTTTATGAAGATTTTTCATCCTGATTTAGCTCCTTCCATATCAGATTAAAATAAGATTTGAATTCCGGTGCATTTCGTCTGTTCATAGGAGTATCTTCTTCCAGATGAAAGATAAGCGGAATAGTCTGAATGATGGCTGCCGGACGACGGGAAAGAACAATTACCCTGTCGGCAAGAGAAATGGCTTCCGAAAGATCATGTGTTACAAGAAGCGCGGATTTCTTCTCATTTCGGATGATCTGTCCGATATCATCGCCAACCTGTAACCGGGTCTGGTAATCAAGGGCGGAAAAAGGTTCATCCAGAAGTAATAGTTCCGGTTCCAGAACTAATGTACGGATCAGGGCAGCACGCTGGCGCATTCCTCCGGATAATTCCGAAGGCCTGGAATTCTCAAAATCACTCAGACCATAGATGTTAAGAAGTTCATGTGCCCGCTTTTTCGTCCGGGCCGTCAGAGCATGCTGGATTTCCAGCCCAAGGATCACATTGTTATAGATCGTGCGCCATTCAAACAATTCATCGTGTTGCAGCATATATCCTACATTAGTTGTACTCTCTTTCAGGTGTCTGCCATTGATTGTGATCTGTCCGTCACTGCAAGGCAAAAGACCGCAGATCAGAGAAAGCAGCGTGGATTTTCCACAGCCGGAAGGTCCCACGATGGCGGCAAATTCCCCTTTGTTCAAAGAAAATGAGATATCAGACAGGGCCGGGGTTTCCCCTTCTAAAGTATGATACGTATAAGAAATATGCTGTAGGTTCAAAATCTGTTCCATAGGAACCTCCTGGATGTGAAGTATATAATATGATATGACCGGAACAGAAAATAGGTGAATAAAAAAGGCGGGTGTGGTAAAATGCTGATATGTAGAGAAGAGAGGATAATTAGATGTTAACAAAGATAAATTACCAGAAAGAACTGGATAAACTGATCGATCATCTGCAAAAAGAAGAAAAGGTACCAACCCTTCTCCTTCACAGCTGCTGTGCTCCGTGCAGCAGTTATGTACTGGAGTATCTGAGCAGTTATTTTAAGATCACAGTACTTTACTATAATCCGAATATTTATCCGGAGAGTGAATACAGCAAACGTATCATTGAACAGCAGACACTGATTGGAGAGATGGATACAAAATATCCGGTACAGTTTATTGCAGGCGGCTATGATAAAGAAAAGTTTTATGAGATGGCAAAGGGACTGGAAAAAGTGAAAGAAGGCGGCGTGCGCTGTTTTAAATGTTATGAACTTCGATTAAGAGAGACCGCTGAGATTGCAAAAGAAGGCGGGTATGATTACTTTACGACGACACTCAGCATCAGTCCTTTGAAAAATGCAGCCAAATTGAATGAGATCGGATTAAAACTTGCAGAAGAGTATGGCGTATCATATCTTACATCCGATTTCAAGAAAAAGAACGGATATAAAAGATCTGTAGAGTTATCCGCACAGTATGGCCTGTACAGGCAGGATTACTGCGGATGTGAATTCTCGATGCGGCAGCGTCTGGAAGAGCAACGGGCAAAAGCATAGTAATAAAAATGCATAAAAAGTAAGAAGAAATTGCATGGATTCATGTAAGTAACTGCATTTTGTGATGAATAAATATGTAAATTCCTGTAATAATATTTGCTTTTATGCGGAAATGTGTTAAAATCGAAAACAGTAAACTTAAAAATGAAAGGAAGAATCCATATGGCACAGTTATGGGGAGGTCGTTTCACAAAAGAGACAGACCAGTTAGTATATAATTTCAACGCTTCCATTACATTTGACAAAAGATTCTATAAGCAGGATATCAAAGGCAGTCTTGCACATGTAGCAATGCTTGCAAAGCAGGGAATCTTAACGGAAGAAGAAAAAGAACAGATCACAGACGGACTGAATGGCATTTTGGCAGATGTAGAGTCCGGAAAATTAGAAATATCAGATAAATATGAAGACATCCACAGCTTTGTGGAAGCAACACTGATCGACCGCATCGGCGATCCGGGAAAGAAACTTCACACCGGACGAAGCAGAAATGACCAGGTTGCATTAGATATGAAGCTTTTCACCAGAGACGAGATCCATGAGATCGATGCCCAGGTAAAAGAACTTCTGGAAGTGATCCTTCACGTGATGGAGGAAAATGTCGAGACATACATGCCTGGATTCACACATCTTCAGAAAGCGCAGCCGATCACACTGGCCCACCACATGGGAGCATATTTTGAAATGTTCCGCAGAGACCACGAGAGACTGCAGGACATCGCAAAGCGTATGAATACCTGTCCGCTCGGTTCCGGAGCACTTGCGGGGACAACTTATCCTCTGGACCGTGAGTATACAGCCGAATTACTTGGATTCGACGGACCGACACTCAACAGCATGGACGGGGTATCAGACAGAGATTACTTATTAGAACTGTTATCTGCACTCAGCATCATCATGATGCACCTGAGCAGATTCTGTGAGGAAGTCATCATCTGGAATTCGAATGAATACCAGTTCGTGGAGATCGACGACGCATACAGCACCGGAAGCAGTATCATGCCGCAGAAGAAGAACCCGGATATCGCAGAACTCGTAAGAGGTAAGACAGGACGCGTATATGGTGCATTAAATGCACTGCTTACAACGATGAAAGGTATTCCTCTTGCATACAATAAAGACATGCAGGAAGATAAAGAATGGGCATTCGATGCCATGGATACCGCAAAGGGATGTATCACATTATTTGCCGGCATGTTAAAGACCATGCAGTTCAACAAAGACCGCATGGAAGAAAGTGCAAAACACGGATTCACCAACGCAACAGATGCGGCAGATTATCTGGTAAATCACGGTGTACCATTCAGAGATGCACACGGCATCGTAGGAAAACTTGTGCTGACCTGTATCGAGAAGAAGATTCCGTTAGATGCACTTCCGCTGGAAGAGTACAAGAAGATCTCACCAGTATTTGAAGAAGACATATATGAAGCAATTGATCTTAAGACATGTGTGAATAAGCGTATCACGATCGGAGCACCGGGAAAGGATGCGATGGAGAAGTCGATCGCAGCTTATAAGAAATACATGGCTGAATAAAAAACAAAAGAAAGGGAGAGAAAAGAAGATGGAGAAGAAATTAAGAGTAGGTATTTTAGGAGCAACAGGAATGGTTGGACAGCGTTTTATCTCATTGCTTGAAAATCACCCTTGGTTCGAAGTAGTAACAGTAGCAGCAAGCCCGCGTTCAGCAGGAAAGACATACGAAGAGGCAGTCGGCGGACGCTGGAAAATGGATACACCAATGCCGGAAGGCGTTAAGAAACTGATCGTAAAGAATGTAAATGAAGTAGAAGAAGTATCTTCTACCGTAGATTTTGTATTCAGTGCCGTAGATATGACAAAAGACGAGATCAAAGCAATCGAAGAAGCATATGCAAAGACAGAGACACCGGTTGTATCAAACAACAGCGCACACCGCTGGACAAAAGATGTACCGATGGTAGTACCTGAGATTAACGCAGCGCACTTCGACCTGATCAAAACTCAGAAAGAGCGTCTCGGAACAACACGCGGATTCATCGCAGTAAAACCAAACTGCTCAATCCAGAGCTACACACCTGCACTTGCAGCATGGAAAGAGTTCGGACCAAAAGAAGTTGTTGTTACAACATATCAGGCAATCTCCGGAGCAGGTAAGACATTCAAAGACTGGCCGGAAATGATCGAGAACATCATCCCGTACATCGGAGGAGAAGAAGAAAAGAGTGAGAAAGAACCTCTGCGTGTACTTGGAACACTGGAAAATGGTGAAATTAAACTTGCAGAAGAGCCAAAGATCACATGCCAGTGCTTAAGAGTACCTGTACTGAATGGACATACAGCAGCTGTATTCATCAACTTCGAGAAGAAGCCAACCAAAGAACAGCTGATCGAGAAACTGGAAAGCTTCAAGGGATTCCCACAGGAAGCAGAACTTCCAAGTGCTCCAAAGCAGTTCATCCAGTACCTGTCAGAAGACGACAGACCGCAGGTAAAAGCAGATGTTAACTACGAAAACGGAATGGGTGTATCTATCGGACGTCTGAGAGAAGACAGCATGTATGATTACAAATTCATCGGACTGTCACACAATACTGTCCGTGGTGCAGCAGGCGGAGCTGTGCTTTGTGCTGAAGCACTTACTGCTAAGGGATATATCCAGGCGAAATAAATGTAATTGCTATTTAATCCATGAAGCGGCTGATATCCGGCCGGAAGAAAAGTAAGAAAGTCCGGTTGCGTGCTGATTCGATTATGGAGTATTTCTAAAGTATAAAAATACTAACCATGATCTTATATGCACGCAACCGGACTTTCTTACTTTTCTTCCTTACGTTATCGCATGCTGTAATGTGTTAAATAACAATTGCATTCATATATACTTCCATGTTAAAATAATCCAAAGCATATTTTCAAAAAAAGTCTACGGTGATATCACTATCTTAAGTCTTACAGCATTTCGGAAATCTATGCTTTTATACCAGATTGATATGAAACGGAGGCAGACCTTATGGACAGAGAATTATTAAACTACACACAAAACAGAGAACTTTCCTGGCTGAGATTTGACCAGCGGGTATTGGAAGAAGCAAGAGATAAGAGTGTGCCATTACTGGAACGCATGAAATTTGTAGCCATTTTCACGAGTAATCTGGATGAATTCTTTATGATCCGTGTCGGAAGCCTCTATGATATGGTGCAGACGGATGAAAAACACAGGGACAGCCGTTCGGGAATGACACCGCAGGAGCAGCTGGATGCGATCTATGAAGCGGTTGCGCCGCTATACAAAGAACGGGATAAGACCTATACAGAGATCAAGAAAGAATTGTCCCCATACGGAATCTGCGGGCTGGATTTTAAAGAACTGGAAGCGGATGAGAAAAAGTACGTGAAGAAATATTTTAAAGAGCAGATCCTTCCGGTACTGTCGCCGCAGATTGTTGACAGCAGTCATCCATTTCCACATCTGCTGAACAAAGATATTTACGTAACAGCAAGTCTGAACAAAAAAGAACAAATGCTCGGCATCGTTCCGGTGCCGACGTATGTATCCGACATCTTGATGCTTCCGGGACACGACATCCGCTATATCCGCATGGAAAAGGTAATCATGGAATACCTGCATCTGGTATTTGACCAGTACGAAGTATCCGATCCGAACTATATTTGCGTGACAAGAAATGCAGATGTATCTCCGAATGATGAGGCACTGGAAGTGACCGATGATTTCCGCAAACTCATGCAGAACACGTTACATAAACGCCGCCGGATGGCAGTCGTAAGATTAGAGACAGCAGAGAAATTATCAGCAAAGATGCAGGAATATTTCTGTGAAAAATTCAAGATCACACCGGCACAGATCTTCAGGACAAAAATGCCGATGAAATTGGATTACATGTTCTCCATCGCAGGAAATCTTCCGGAATCCATGAAACGGTCACTGGTCTATGAACCATTTTCCCCGCAGAAATCTGCACACGTACAGGAAGGAAGTATGTTAAAGCAGGTGAAGAAACAGGATATCCTGTTATTCTATCCATACGAAAGCATGGATCCGTTCCTGAAGCTGATCAAAGATGCATCTGCCGATCCGAATGTCATGACGATCAAGATCACAATCTACCGTCTGGCGAAGAAGGCGAGGCTGGTGGAATATCTTTGTGCGGCCGCGGAAAATGGCAAAGAAGTCACGGTGCTGATCGAGCTGCGTGCCAGATTCGATGAACAGAATAACATCGACTGGTCGGAACGACTGGAAGAGGCGGGCTGCCGTGTTATCTATGGATTTGACGGATATAAGGTGCATTCCAAGATCTGTCTGATCACATACAGGAACCGGAATGAGATCCAGTACATTACTCAGGTGGGAACCGGCAACTATAATGAGAAGACAGCTGCCATGTACACCGATCTGTCCCTGATGACAGCCGATCCGCGGATTGGACAGGATGCGGCAGAATTTTTCAAAAATATGTCCATCGGAAATCTTCAGGGCAGTTATCAATATCTGATCGTGTCACCGGTCAGCTTAAAGAGCAGTATCCTGCAGATGATGGACGAAGAGATTCGGAAGGGGAAAGACGGGCGCATCGTGATGAAAATGAATTCTGTAACGGATGTAGATTTCATACGGAAGGTATCCGAAGCGTCATGTGCAGGAGTCCGGGTAGACTTGATTGTTCGCGGAATCTGCTGTATACTACCGGGAGTACCGGAATATACAGAAAATGTCAGAGTGATGAGCGTGGTTGGCCGCTATCTGGAGCACCCGCGTATCTTCAGTTTCGGAACCGGAAAAGAACAGAAGATCTATATCGGTTCCGCTGACATGATGACAAGAAATACAGAAAAACGAGTGGAAGTTGCGTGCCCGGTATTAGACGAACAGATCAGACGGCAGATCAATCATGATCTGAAAGTCATGTTAAGCGATAATGTCAAAGCCAGGGTGATGCAGAAGGATGGCACTTATACAAAACGTAAGTTAAAAGATGAGTCTTCCGGGAAAATGATTGATTCGCAGGCAGTCTTTATGGAAGAAGCGTTAAAAGCAGCGGAAGAGGTGCAGAAGAAAGAGCAGGCGAAGGCTCAAAAGAAATCAGGTGGATTTGCAACGAATCTGGTCAGGAAAATTTTGCATATGCTGCATAAGTAAATATACCAGAGACAGACAGTGGGAAGTGTCCGGATAACTAAGTAGAAAAGCTGTCACTCGTATACACAGACAAAGGAGTAACATAATTTCATGGGGAAATCATTATACATTGCCGAAAAACCCAGCGTTGCGCAGGAGTTTGCCAAGGCATTGCATATCAATACAAAACGAAAAGACGGATATCTGGAATCGGAGGAGACGATCGTAACCTGGTGTGTCGGACATCTGGTCACGATGAGTTATCCCGAAGAATATGATCCTGCATTAAAAAGGTGGAGTCTCGAGACTCTGCCTTTTATCCCACAGGAGTTCAAATACGAAGTCATTCCTGCGGTGGCGAAGCAGTTTAGGATCGTGTCGGGACTTTTAAACCGTGAAGATGTAGATACCATTTATGTCTGCACCGACTCGGGGCGCGAGGGAGAATACATTTACCGTCTGGTAGAACAGCAGGCAGGTGTGAAGGGAAAGAACCGGAGACGTGTGTGGATCGATTCGCAGACAGAAGAAGAGATCCTGCGTGGAATCAAAGAAGCAAAAAATTTAAATGAATACGACAATCTGGCAGCATCCGCATACTTAAGAGCGAAAGAAGACTATCTGATGGGAATCAATTTTTCCAGACTTCTGACTTTAAAATACGGCAACAGTATATCCAATTATCTGAATACGAAATATTCTGTCGTATCGGTCGGACGTGTGATGACCTGTGTCCTTGGCATGGTCGTGCGAAGAGAACGGGAGATCCGCGAGTTCGTAGAGACGCCGTTCTACAGAGTGTTAAGTACAATTGGAGAGAAAGGTTCGACGTTCGAGGGAGAATGGAGAGCGGTCAAAGGTTCAAAGTGGTTCGAATCTTTTGATCTCTATAAGGAAAATGGATTTAAGAAAAAAGAAAAGGCAGAAGAACTGATCCGGTATTTAAGCACAGACCAGCCGGTTGGAAATTCCCCGCTGACCTGCCAGATTGTATCCATCGAAAAGAAAAAAGAAAAGAAGAATCCGCCGCTGTTATTCAACCTGGCAGAGATTCAGAATGAATGTTCCAAACGTTTCAAGATCAGTCCGGATGAGACCCTCCGCATCATTCAGGAATTATACGAAAAGAAACTTGTAACCTATCCGAGAACCGATGCCAGAGTTCTGTCAACGGCAGTGGCAAAAGAGATCCACAAGAATCTGAATGGTCTGATGCAGTACGAACCGGCAAAACCGTACCTTCAGGATATCGTAGGATTCGGAAGCCACAAAGGACTGGAGAAGACCAGATACGTCAATGACAAACAGATCACAGATCACTATGCGATCATTCCGACCGGACAAGGGACAGGAGGATTAAAAGGACTTCCGAATCTGTCACAGAAGGTGTATGATGTGATTGTGAGACGTTTCTTAAGCATCTTTTATCCGCCGGCTGTGTATCAGAAAGTGGCAATTGTGACGAAGATGAAAGAAGAGTCATTTTTCTCGAGCTTTAAAGTGCTGGCAGAAGAAGGATATCTGAAAGTAGCCGGTGTACCGGGAAAGAAAAGCGACGGAGAGGATACAGATGCAGCCTTTTTTGACAAGATCCAGGGTCTGAAAAAAGGCATGACACTTCCGGTGCAGTCTTTGGACATCAAAGAGGGCAAGACCTCACCACCGAAGCGTTATAATTCCGGTTCGCTGATCCTTGCGATGGAAAATGCAGGACAGCTGATTGAAGACGAAGAACTCCGTGCCCAGATTAAAGGAAGCGGAATCGGAACCAGTGCGACCAGAGGAGAAATCCTGAAAAAATTATTTAATAATAAATATCTGGCACTGAATAAGAAGACACAGATTGTAACACCGACCATGTTGGGCGAGATGATCTACGATGTCGTAGACCATTCCATCCGGCCGCTTCTGAACCCGGAGCTTACGGCAAGCTGGGAAAAAGGGCTGACTTATGTAGCGGAAGGGGATATCACTTCCGATGAATATATGAAGAAGTTAGACGACTTCGTATCAAGAAGGACACTGGCGGTGAAGGGACTGAATAATCAGTATCAGATGCGGGCGTGTTATGATAAGGCAGCACAGTTTTATAAGAAACCGGCAGGAAAGACCGGAAAAACTAAAAAATAAAAAAGGAGAACCAACATGTTAGAACAATTAACAATCAAAAACCTCTACAACCACATGGACGAAACCATCGCAAAGGATATCTTCGAAGGTGTCACTTACCCATGGGAAGTCCTTCCAAAGATCAGTGACTTCATCAAAGAACTCGGAAAGACACTTCCGGCAGACGAATACGATCAGGTAGGTGAAGATGTGTGGATCGCCAAATCCGCAACAGTCTTCCAGACAGCATACATTCATGGACCGGCGATCATCGGAAAGAACGCGGAAGTACGTCAGTGTGCATTCATCCGTGGAAACGCGATCGTAGGCGAAGGTGCAGTGGTAGGTAACTCTACAGAATTAAAGAATGTTATCCTGTTCAATAAAGTACAGGTTCCGCATTATAACTACGTCGGAGATTCTATCCTCGGCTACAAATCCCACATGGGAGCCGGATCTATCACATCCAATGTAAAATCCGACAAGAAACTGGTCGTAGTAAAAGCCGGAGATGAAAAGATTGAGACGGGACTGAAGAAATTCGGTGCTATGCTTGGAGACGAAGTGGAGGTTGGATGCGGAAGCGTCCTGAATCCGGGAACCGTAATCGGAAGCCACAGCAATATCTATCCACTGTCAAGCGTCAGAGGATTCGTACCGGGCAACAGCATCTATAAGAAGCAGGGCGAAGTTGTGGAGAAGGTAGAAGAGTAAAAAACGGTGCAAGGTAATGAAACATTAACAAACACACGGAGGAACAGTCATATGAAAAAAATAGGATTCATCGGCGTCGGCATCATGGGAAAATCCATGGTCCGCAACCTCATGAAAGCAGGATTTGAATTACACATTTATGCAAGAACCAGATCCAAAGTAGAAGATGTGATCAGTGACGGAGCAATTTTCCACGAGACGATCACAGACTGTGTGAAAGACTGCGATGCGGTTATCACGATCGTAGGATTCCCTGTTGACGTAGAAGAAGTATACTTCGACAAAGGAAATATCCTGGACAGTGCAAAAGAAGGTGCATACCTGATTGATATGACGACCACAAGTCCGATGCTGGATCAGAAGATCGCAGAAGAGGGAACCAAGAGAGGCTTCCATGTACTGGATGCACCGGTAACAGGCGGAGATACCGGGGCAAAAGCGGGAACCTTATCCATTCTTGTTGGTGGTTCCAGAGAAGACTACGAAGCATGTATGCCGTTATTCAAAGCAATGGGAACGAATATTAACTATCAGGGGGCAGCAGGAAGCGGTCAGCATGCCAAGCTTGCGAACCAGATCATGATCGCCGGAACGTTATCCGGTGTATGCGAAGCTCTGACCTATGCAAAGGCGAAAGGGCTGGATCTGCAGACGGTACTTAACTCCGTATCGACCGGGGCAGCTGGAAGTAAACAGCTGGACACATTCGGACCAAAGATCCTGGCAGGAGATTATGCACCGGGATTCTTCATGAAGCATTTCATCAAAGATATGAAGCTTGCGCTGACTGAAGCAAATATGAGCAACATAAGTCTGGATGTATTAAGCCAGGTACTGGCTAATTATGAGATGCTGCAGGCAGAAGGATACGGCGATCTCGGAACACAGGCACTGATCAAGTATTATGAAGAAGAGATGGAAGAGTAGGGTGGCAAACCAACAGACGTACGGCATCCATGATTGATGTACAGACTTCCCTGTGTATTCTGATAAAAATGATGCATGCGCATTATGACAGAAAAGTGATTCTTTTACTGGATGAATACGATGTTCCAGTGGCAAAAGCAAGTGATAAAGGCTATTATGCAGAGATGATGGAAGTTATGAAAACTGTCATGAGTACATCGTTGAAAGATAATCCGTCACTGGAATTTGCAGTTGTCACGGGCTGCCTGAAAATTGCCAAAGAAAGTATCTTCACAGGAACGAATAATTTTGTCTCAGATACAATTGCAGCGACAGGCCTGGATGAGTATTTTGGATTTACACAGGATGATATAGACAAGATGTTACAGGATGCAGATATTGATGCGTATGCAGCAGAAGTGAAAGAATGGTATGACGGATATCATTTTGGCGAGACGGATGTGTGAAAGAACACATCGAAGAAAATCCCACATATGATTATCTGCATTCATCGGAAGAGAATCTGTGGAGCGTGCTATATCTGACCGGTTATCTGACAACAGTACGAAAAGACGAATTGCCGGAATCTCTGGAAGAAGGTGAAACTGCTCTTAAAATTCCGAATAAAGAGATCCGGGAGATCTTTGAATCGACCGTAAAGAAATTCTCATAAAAATCATATAAAAGGGCCGAAGAAACGTACTGAGGAAGATGATGAGCGGTTTGCGCAGTCATTTGAGAAAATGATAAGGATGGCAGTGGAATCAGAAATGTGATGAAAATGAAGAAGATAAATGTGACAGAGACAATCGTAGCAGGTATACAATTACATATCGTACAGAATGGATTGAGAGGTTCGGTTATTTTTGGGGGCATGTATCCACATCAGGAAGGAGAAGTAGAACATTTCTGGGAAGCTTTGCTGGAACTTGTGCTAGAATAGAACTTTTTGCTAGTAGCATTTCAGGTAGAAGACTGGAACCGGGATTTCTCACCTTGGGAAGCACTGGCGGTATTTGGAACAGAAGCATTTGCAGGACAAGGTAAAAGGACGTTGAAGTGGTTAGTTGAGGAAGGAGTCCCATATATTGATATATTTTCTGGAATCGAGTGTTGTTAATTTGTTTGAAACGGGGGTGGATATTATCTTTGCGAAGAAAAAAGAAATGGATTTTATGCAGTTTCTACTCATCTTAGCTCCTGCATAAAATCCAGAATTTTTTTTACGTATTGTATTTAAAAACTCATAATCTGCTCTTCATCAAGTCTTTTAAGAATTTCGCATGCCAGCTTAACCGCATTATCAAAATCAGCATAAGCTGAAATTCCGTAATGTGTGTGTGCATAGCGAACCGGAACACCGATAACGATGACCGGCACTGCTTTTTCAGTCAGATGTATAGTTGCACCATTGGTTGAACCGGCACTGCGAACTGAATCCTGAACCGGGATGCCAAGCTTTTCTGCTAAATCAAGCGCATATCTCTGATATCGCGGATTGGTAATCATGCGTGAATCAATGTGACGAAGCATCGGTCCACGCTTAATTGCTGTCTGGACCATATACGACTCAACGCAGGTATCATCTGCCGGGCAGCCTTCAAAAACAATTGCGATATCCGGCTTAATTACCTGTGCTGTCACAGTGGCACCGCGTACACCAACTTCTTCTTGTGCTGCACAGGCACCAACAATATCTACATTCAGCTCCTGACCCGCCAGGGTATGCATGGTCTTAAGAATTGCCGCACATCCCAGACGACAGTCAAAACTCTTGCCCACCATCAGATCTGTGGTTTCTGAATATGTAAATGTCACATCCGGCACTACCGGTTCACCGATACGAATGCCGAATTTTTCAACAACCTCTTCTTTAGAAACAGCACCAACATCCACCGTGATATCTTTCATCTCCAGAGGTGCTTTGCGCTCCTGCTCTGTCATGAAATGCGGAGGCTTGCTGGCAGTAAGACCCGGAATATATTCTCCGAATCGGTTGCGAACCAGGACTTTATGAGCCGGAATATTGTGGTTAACCCAACCTCCGACCTGAATGATGCGGAGAGTTCCGTTCGGGCAGATAGCCTGCACCATAAAGCCAACCTCATCACTATGTGCGTCAAGCTGAACAACCGGACGATTACCGTTATTTTCTTTACGTCGTATATACAGGTTGCGCATGCGATCTTCTGTAATTTCTCCGAGTCCTTCTGCGTAAGGACGAATCGCTGCAACCACTTCATCTTCGAAACCGGATGTACCGTTTGCATTTGAAATTGCTGCAATCATTTCCAACGTTGTTTTTTTATCCATTCTGACACCTCTTTATGAAAGTTTTACTTTCTTGAACTCTTCCATGAAATCAACAATATAGTTTGCTGTAGTCTCAAGCATCTCCTTGCCCCACTCTTCTGTAGCGGTACTCGGATGATCCGGTCCGATCCAGCCGCTGTCTGTTACATGTGGAGTATTGCGTATAATATCAACGTTAACTCCTTTGAACTCAACAGAACGGAAACCTGTTGTCTTCAGATTATCAGACAGGTGCTTAAACTTAAGTTCCCCACCTATCTCACTCTTATCAACTAAAGACGGATCAATTCCAAGAATCGCAGCCGTTTCCTCACCACCGCCGTGACCGCCTTTCCACGCTGGGTTCATATCCCATGCCATCAGCCACCAGTTAAGCATAGCAACCAGACAGCCCTTATCTTCGAATTCCATGCCAAGGCGCTCAATCATCTTAATGTTTCCGCCATGTCCGTTCAGGAAAACGAATTTTCTTGCGCCGTGACGATACAGACTCAGGAAAATCTGACGGCAAAACTGATAGAGTACCTCGCCGTTAATATCAATTGTGCCCGGATACGGAGCTAAACACTGACAGGAACCATATGGAATAGTCGGAGCAATCAAAACATCACTCTTCTTCTCAATTTTCTCCAACAAATGCTCCGGAATCAGTGTATCAGTTCCAAGTGGCATGTGACGACCGTGACACTCAATACTTCCGATAGAAATAAGTACCATATCATTTTTTTCAAAATATTCTTGAGCTTTCGGCCAAGTCAAATTTGTAAGTCTCATAATTTTCTTCCTTTCATATAATCTTTTTGTTTATGGACGGGAACACAACAATATTCAATTGTAATGCAGTTTTTAGCTTTTACATTCATTTACAATTTTATAAGTTATATTTAACTGTCAATAACTTCTATTTCCCTTTAGGATTAACTTTTTCTGACAACACAGAATTTTTGAGCCGCTCTTGATAAGCCAAGTATAGTCTAGGCCAATAGGATTGTCAACAATTCTAGCTTGATGTTAACAACGAAAAAATATCAGTAATTTTGTTGATTTTTAACATATTTTTTCTCTTGACAGTAATTCTAGAAGTTTCTGCATCTACAAAACGCACTTTTTTTATGCTTTTTTACCAATATTGCAAAATAATAATTGTTAATAATGTTATTGTGTGACTTTTTTAGATATTTTCTTTCGAAAAATAATACTTTCGTTTTCGTTAACAATCTACTATAATTATAATGAGTTTTTAGCTAACGGACAAAAATCAACTGGGAACATGACGATAAAGTAACCTATTTTATATGAGGAGGAAATAAAACATGCGAAAAATTGGCGGTATGTTCCACTATGAACCAAGCACACCTATCGAAAACGGATACTTTTCAAGTATCAGTTCACCTAATGATGATCTGGCATTTACCATGTCCGGACGATGCGGTATCTATTATTGTTTACAGGAGATTGCACGTCACGATACGCGTAAAGTCGCATATGTGCCTTTGTATACCTGTGAGACGGTCCTTGCTCCTTTTGAGAAAGCCGGATATCAGCTGAAATTTTATGAGCTGGATCAGGATTTGCACAGCATTTTCGATACTTCGGTTATTGATGAAATCAGTGTTTTATCTCTTTGCGGCTACTATGGTTTTTGCAACTATGATCACGACTTTGTTAAAGCCTGCAAAGAAAAAGGAGTTGTAATTTTTGAAGATGTAACTCATTCCATGCTCTCAGCTGACGGTATCGATCCTCTCTGTGATTATTTTGCCGGAAGCTTCCGAAAATGGATGGGGATTGATTGTGGCGGATTCGCTGTTAAACGAAACGGAACTTTTGAAACACCTCTTCTGCAGGTAGAACCAACACATCTTAAACAGCGAAAAGAATACTACGAGACAGGAGACGACGATATTTTCTGGGAGGGAGAACTGCGGCTTCGTCAGATGTTTGACTGCTTTGCTGGTGATGATAATTCAGAATATATCCTACGCCATGCTGACTTCGATTCTATTTGCAGGACAAGACGTGAAAACTATGCTGCACTTTTAGACGCTCTTACAGCACCTCTTCATGGTGTGCAGCCAGTCTTTCCTGAACTTCCAGAGGCTACTGTCCCAAGCCATTTCTGCCTGTATGCCGAAAATCGTGACGAATTTCAGCAATACCTTGCAGATTACCAGATTCGCTCGACTGTCTACTGGCCAGTAGGACCTCTGGTTCATCCACTGCCAGATTCATCAGAACAATACATTTATGACCACATTGTATCCGTTCCTTGCGATCAGCGCTTCACACCTTCTGATATGCAATATGTTGCGCAAGTCTTAATGGATTATTCTGGAAATTAGATGAGGTAAATATGCAGGAACAACGAAAAGCATCAAACACAACTACATCAGAAATTGTTCTTGAATCTCTGCGTGAGCAGATTATTAATGGAACCCTTCAGCCTCAGGAAAAACTGGTAGAGGCTGAAATTGCCCAAAAATTCGGACTCAGCCGAGGTCCTGTGCGCGAAGCACTCCGACAGCTTGCCTTCGAAGGTTTAGTCGATTACTGTCCTAATAAAGGGTGTACAGTCGCCCTGCTTTCTCCACAAGACGCATATGAAGTCTTTTTTCTGCGCGGCAGCCTCGAAAAGCTGGCAATCCAGAAAAGCAACTGCCGTCTCAGTGACTATAGTCTCATGATAATGGAAGCCAGCATTGAAGATTTTCGAAAGGCTGTTCTCGCAGGTAATACCATGAAGGCCGTTCATGCAGATGAGACATTCCACCTGCAGATCATTCACTCTGCCCAGCTTAACCGACTCACCAAAATGTGGGAACTGCTGAGTCCACTGAATGGTGCCATGTTCCTCTCGGTTCAAAATGCCAATCGCCTAGAACCAAACACACCGGATCCAAGTACCTCTCATAAGGGAGGTGCTGCAGTATGGACACACCAATGCCTGTTGGAGGCCATCCGGATTAATGATCTCCAGGCAACCTGTGATCTTCTGGATCAGCATTATGAAGAAACCGGCAGACGTGTATACAGACTTTCACTCATGAAAGAAGCCATTGGGGACGGGGATTAGTGGCTTTTTTTGTGTCCCGGGTGGTAAAAGGCATAACTGGCGGTGAAGTGAAACGGAGATGAAGAAAATGGAATATACAGAATTTGGAAAGACACAGCTTCGTGTATCCAGGATGTGTCTTGGTACATGGGGAATCGGAGGTGCCGGATGGGATTCTTATTCCGACGAAAGCCGGATGGATGCGATCAAGGCAGCAGTAGATTGTGGAATCAATTTTATTGATACGGCACCTGCCTACAACGGAGGCAGGGCAGAACAGTATATCGGAGAAGTTGTGCACAAACTTGGTGTCAGGAAAGAAGTAATTCTGGCTACCAAGTGTGGAAATGAATTTATTAATGGAAAATATGTACGCTGTGGGTCGGCAGATAAGATTATGCGGGAGTGTGAAGAATCGCTTAGTAATCTGAAGACAGATTATATCGATGTATATCTGGTCCACTGGCCGGATCCGAATGTTCCGATGGAAGAGACAATGGATGCGCTTAATACACTGAAAAAGCAAGGAAAGATTCTGCATATCGGAGTATCGAATTTTACAAAAGAACAGATAGAAGAAGCAGAAAAATATTGTGCTATAGAAGCATATCAGCCACAGTATTCTATGGTAGATCGGAAATGGGAGCAGTTGATCCGGTGGGCCTGTGCTCAGGAAATGGGAGTTATGACTTATGGAACGCTCGGAGGAGGCATTTTAACCGGAAAATACAGAGAACTCAAGGAATATGGTGTGGATGATAACCGAAACCGGTTTTACCCATATTTTAAAGAACCGTTGTTTTCAAAAGTAATGCTTCTTTTAAGAACAATGGATCAGATCAGTGTGGAACGAAATGTTCCATTGTCGCAGATTGCATTGAACTGGACCTTGCAGAGAACTTTTATTTCTTCTTGTATTATAGGAGCGCAGAGCCGTGATAAAATTGAGGAGAACTGTAAGGTATTTGAGTGGAAACTAAGTGATGATGAGATGCAGCTGCTGGAACAGGCTTTGAAAAAGACTATTATATAAGACTACAAAGGAAGACGAGGAGGAATAAACATTATGGAAGAGAAGCGTACCGGCTTATTTGAAAACGGTCTGATCTGGTTCGGCGCAGGGGTTTCGATCGCGGAGATCCTGACCGGAACATATCTGGCCCCGCTTGGCATGGGAAAAGGACTGGCGGCAATCATAGTAGGACATATCATTGGCTGTCTGATGCTTTTCCTGGCAGGAGTGATCGGCGGTAAAGTCAGAAAGAGTGCAATGGAGACTGTAAAGATGAGCTTTGGACAGAAGGGAAGTATCCTTTTTGCGGTCCTGAATGTGTTGCAGCTTGTCGGCTGGACTGCGATCATGATCTATGACGGGGCACTGGCAGCAGATGGTGTGATGCATACCGGCAGATGGATCTGGTGTCTGGTGATCGGAGCACTGATCATTCTGTGGATTGTGATTGGAATTACGAATCTGGGCAGGATCAATACCGTTGCGATGGCAGCATTATTTATCCTGACACTGATTCTGTGTAAGGTGATATTTACAGGAAGCGGGGCGGGAACACCGTCTGACGACAGTATGACATTTGGAGCAGCAGTAGAGCTTGCGGTTGCGATGCCATTATCGTGGCTGCCACTGATCAGTGATTACACAAGAGAGGCGAAGGAGCCGGTGAAAGCAACTGCAGTCAGTGCGGTTACATATGGAATCGTAAGCTGCTGGATGTATGTGATCGGAATGGGAGCTGCTATCATTACCGGAGAGTATGACATTGCACAGATCATGTTAAAGGCAGGTCTTGGCATCCTGGGACTTCTGATCATTGTATTTTCAACAGTTACAACCACTTTCCTGGATGCATACTCTGCTGGAATCTCCAGTGAGACGGTTGTAAGCAGATGGAACGGCAAGCATGTTGCTATCGTTGTGACAGTGATTGGAACGGCCGCAGCAATTGTATATCCGATGGATAATATAACGAATTTCCTGTATCTGATCGGTTCTGTATTTGCACCGATGATCGCTATTCAGATTGCTGACTTTTTCCTGTTAAAACAAGATAAAAGCAGCCAGGCAGTGCATATGCCGAACATGATCATCTGGGTGATTGGATTCGTTGTGTACAGAATTCTTATGAATGTAGATATGCCGGTAGGAAATACTTTGCCGGATATGGTGATCACGATCATCCTGTGTCTGATCGCCGGGAAATTAATACCTGAAAAAAATCAGAAAAAATAAAAAAGTTAAGAAAAATGGCCGCTGTACCGGTAGTAAATAATCTGCCGGCGCAGCGGTCATTTTTTATGATTAAAATTCATGGACAAAATCTATCAACTTTCATAAAAATACTAATTTGTCTTTTATTTAACAAAATCATATAATCAAATTATAGAGAAATGCAAACAAATACAATTATATTTTTATGGAGGTTAGTAAACTATGAAAAACAATTTTCCACACGTATTCAGCCCTCTTACGATCAGAGGTATGACACTCAAAAACCGTGTTGTAATGATGCCTATGGGAAGTGATTTCGCCGGACATGATGGGAAACTGAGCGACGAACATATCAAATATTATGAGCTGCGTGCACGTGGCGGCACAGGGCTTCTGTACGTGCGAGACGTATCATTGACGGAACGGATGCCGGACGCCATATGGTATTGAATACCCTTGAAAGATTGAACTATCTTTAAAATATGTCCCTAAAAGGGAACCCCTTTCCAATATAAATATAAATACAAAGAAGCTTCGGAGAATCCTGCTACCTGTGATTCTCCGAAGCTTTTTGTGAAAATAACTATCTCCGGATCCACTTCTATGATATGATATAGTATAACTGATCAATAAAAAAACAATTGGGGGAAATACGTAATGAAAAGTTTGCTGATTCTCGGTGCAGGCGGATTCGGCCGGATGGTAGCGGAGACTGCGCAGGCACTGGGGTATGAAAAGGTTGTATTTTTGGATGATGCGGTGAAGGATGAGGCGGTCATCGGAATGTGCTGTGATTATGAGATCAGGCATAAGGAGTATCCGGTGGCAGTAGCAGCATTTGGAAATAACAAGATGCGTCTGTACTGGACGGATAAATTGCTGGAAGAAGGGTATGAGGTACCGGCAATCGTGCATCCGTCTGCAGTTGTAAGTCCGAGTGCGGTGCTGGAGCCGGGCTGCTTTGTGATGCAGAGAGCGGTGGTAAATACCAATACCCGGATCGGGCGTGCGGTGCTGGTGAACAGCGGGGCAATCGTAGATCACAATTCAGTGGTATGTGCCGGAGCGCATGTCGGACTGGGAAGTGTTGTAAAGTCAGACTGTACGATCGAGAGCGGACGCAAAGTGGAGGCAGGAGAAGTGATCTTCTCAACCAGAAGGAAGATCGAGGGCGTGGACAGCCGGAGTCTGGAAGATGCCGTGTACGCATTTGGTTTCGGGCAGCAGTGCAGTTATGTGAAGCCGTTCGGAGAAGGCCACATCAATGAGACTTATGCAGTCTATATGCCGGGCGCAGATGGAAAGGATACGCCGCTCTATGTTTTGCAGCGCATCAATATTAATGTATTCAAGAACCCGGATCAGGTAATGGCGAATATATTCGGCGTTACGGAGTATCTGCGCAGTATGATCCGTGAGGAAGGCGGAGATCTGGACAGAGAGGCATTGTCTTATATTAAGACAAAATCAGGAGAGAGCTATTTTGAAGATGCGGACGGACAGCCATGGCGCTGCCTGCATTATGTACCGGATTCTGTGTGCTATCAGATGGTGGAGAGACCGGAACAGTTCTATCAGTCGGCACTCAGCTTTGGCCATTTTCTGAAGCAGCTGGGGGATTATCCGGCCGAGAGTCTCTATGAGACGATTCCGAAGTTCCACGATACGGTGAAGCGTTTCCATGATTTCAAAGACGCACTGCGGAAAGATGTGAAGAACAGGGCAAGACTTTGCCGTGAAGAAATAGAGTTTGTACTGGCACGCGAGGATGACTGCGGTGTCCTTATGAAGCAGCTTGAGGAAGGAATACTTCCGCTCCGTGTGACGCACAACGATACCAAGCTGAATAACATTTTGTTTGATAAGAATACAGGAGAGGGACTGTGCATCATCGATCTGGACACGATCATGCCGGGACTTGCGGCAAATGACTTTGGTGATTCCATCCGGTTCGGGGCATCGACAGCGGAAGAAGATGAGAAGGATCTGAACAAGGTGCACTTTGATATAGAGCTTTACCGCATCTACGTGAAAGGGTATCTGGAGATGGCGAAGGATGTACTGACACCGGCGGAGAACGCCAGTCTTCCGTGGGGAGCGAGACTTATGACACTGGAATGCGGCATGCGTTTTCTTGCTGACTTCCTCCAGGGCGATGTATATTTCAAAACAACTTATCTGGAACATAATCTTGTTCGGGCAAGAACACAGTTCAGGCTTGTAAAAGAGATGGAAGAACAGTTTGATCAGATGCAGGAAATTGTTGAGACGTTCTGAAAGTGATGGGCAAATTGTTGTAACTAAAATACAATTTAATTTTCGGTTTAAAGTTGACAGATAATAAAATGCATTTTATTATAAATATAAGTTTGATATATAAAGATAACGAAGAGAGTTAAAACGGAAGGAGAATTCAACAGATGTTAAATGATAATTTTGTAACATTTGAAATTGGAAAAGCAAAGCATATCGCACTCGTTGCCCATGATGGTAAGAAAAAAGAACTGATCGAATGGTGCGACAAGAATAAGGAGATCTTAAAAGGTCATTTCTTATGCGGTACAGGTACAACCGCACGTCTGATTGCAGAGAAGACCGGGCTTCCGGTAAAGGGATATAACAGCGGCCCGCTTGGAGGAGATCAGCAGGTCGGAGCGAAGATCGTAGAAGGACAGATCGACTTTATGATCTTCCTGTGGGATCCGTTAGAGGCACAGCCGCACGATCCGGATGTAAGAGCATTGTCCCGTATTGCCGTTCTTTACGATATTCCTACAGCTAACAATCTTGCAACAGCAGATTTTATGCTGAAGTCTGAATTTATGAATTCTACATATGAAAGAAAGGTAGAGAACTTTAACAAGACCATTCAGGACAGAGTGGATAAGATGAAATAGGAGCTAAAGAGCAGCTGCGCATTCCGCAAAAAAAGGAAGCGCAGCTGTTTTTTGGCTTTTTTTATATTTCTGCAAAATAAGATTGACATACGGTATCATCTGTGCTATTCTAACACTACAAACTTTAACACTTTAAAGCGCAACGCTTTAAAGCAGATTAGCAAAGCGACAAGTGAAAAAGAAATGAGGAAAGTAGAGGAGAAAGGTTATGGCGATGAAATTATTGATGCTGGTGATATTTTTTGCAATTATGGTATCGGTTGGCATCTATGCAAGAAAGCATGCGACAAGTGTAGACGGTTATGTGTTAGGGGGGAGATCGGTAGGCCCGTGGCTTACGGCATTTGCGTATGGTACGTCATACTTCTCAGCGGTTGTATTTGTAGGATATGCAGGTCAGTTCGGATGGAAATACGGTCTTGCGTCGACATGGATCGGAATTGGAAATGCGATCATCGGAAGTCTGCTGGCATGGGTGGTACTTGGAAGACGTACCAAGGTAATGACACAGCATCTGAATTCCAAGACGATGCCGGATTTCTTTGGTGAGAGATATGGAAGTAAGGCGCTGAAGATTACGGCTTCAGCGATCGTATTCATATTCCTGGTGCCGTATACAGCTTCTGTATACAATGGATTGTCAAGATTGTTTGGAATGGCATTTAACATTCCTTATAAATATTGTGTAATCGGAATGGCAGTATTTACAGGAATCTATGTTATCCTCGGTGGATACATGGCTACGGCGATCAATGATTTTATTCAGGGAATCATTATGCTGGGCGGCATTGTTGCAGTCATCCTGGCAGTATTAAATGGTCAGGGCGGATTTATTCAGGCAATTAAGACCATGGCAGAGATTCCAAGTGATGTGCCGGTGACAATGGGACAGCCGGGAGCATTTACTTCATTCTTCGGACCGGATCCGTTGAATCTTCTTGGAGTGGTCATCCTGACTTCTCTTGGGACATGGGGACTTCCGCAGATGGTTGGAAAGTTCTATGCGATCAAAGATGAGAAATCCATCAATACGGGAACGGTGATCTCTACATTATTTGCGATCGTGATCTCCGGAGGATGCTACTTCCTCGGAGGATTCGGAAGACTGTTTGATGCACCGGAACTGCACGATGAGGCGGGCAATATGATCTTTGACGGAATCATCCCGCATATGTTGTCAACACTTCCGGATATCCTGATCGGTATTGTAGTAGTATTGGTATTATCGGCTTCCATGTCAACACTGGCTTCACTGGTACTGACATCCAGCTCGACGCTGACACTGGATTTCTTAAAAGATAATGTAATGAAAGATATGAGCGAGAAGAAACAGGTACGTACGATGCAGGTGATGGTTGTGTTCTTTATTGTATTATCGGTAGTGATCGCAATGGATCCGCCTACATTCATCGCACAGCTGATGGGAATTTCCTGGGGAGCACTTGCCGGAGCGTTCCTGGCACCATTCATGTATGGTCTCTACTGGAAAGGCGTGACAAGAGCCGCTGTATGGGCCAGCTTTGCGGCAGGTGTCGGGATTACGGTTCTGAATCTGTTCTTCCACTTTATTGCATCACCGATCAATGCAGGAGCAGTTGCAATGGTAGCAGGACTGATCGTAGTGCCGGTAGTGAGTGTGCTTACACCAAAGCTTAAGAAGGACAGAGTGGATGAGATCTTTGCCTGCTATGATGAAAAGGTTACGATCACCAAGAAACGTTCGTTGGAACAGAATTAGTGGAAATAATCTGAAAAATCAAATATATTAAAAAACATCAAGGGAAGTGATTAAAATTATCACTTCCTTTTTGCGAGGGGATATGTTAGGATATAAAAGTATTAAAAATGAACAACAAAGTTGATGAATATTATTGCTAATTTGGCAGCGATGATTTGATTTGAAATATGAGGCAAAAGGAGTGGAGCTTGAATTATGAAGAATTATCAGAAATATGAGAAAAGTTATTTTATGCCGCCGGAGGTTACATATGACTGGGCGAAAAAAGATGCGGTAGAACAGCCTCCGAAGTGGTGCAGCGTAGACTTAAGAGATGGTAACCAGGCGTTGATCGAGCCGATGAGTCTGGATGAAAAGCTGGAGTTTTTCCAGATGTTGGTAGATATTGGATTTAAGGAGATCGAGGTTGGATTCCCGGCTGCTTCCGAGACAGAATATCAGTTTATGAGAACCCTGATCGAAAAAGACATGATTCCGAATGATGTAACGGTCCAGGTACTGACACAGGCAAGAGAGCATATCATCAAGAGAACATTTGAAGCTGTAAAGGGAGCACCTCACGCAGTGATTCATTTATACAATTCTACCTCTGTTGCACAGAGAGAGCAGGTGTTCAGAAAAGATAAAGAACAGGTAAAACAGCTGGCGATCGACGGGGCAAAATTACTTCTGAAGCTTGCAAGTGAGACAGACGGTAACTTTACATTCGAATACAGCCCGGAGAGTTTCCACGGAACAGAAGTGGACTATGCGGTAGAAGTGTGCAATGCGGTGCTGGATGTATGGCAGCCGACAGCTGATAATAAAGCGATCATCAATATTCCTACAACTGTAGAAAACGCAATGCCGCATACATTTGCTTGCCAGTTAGAGTATGTACATAAGCATCTGAAACATAGAGAGAATGTAGTACTTTCCCTGCATCCGCACAATGACAGAGGATGCGGTGTGGCGACAGCGGAGCTTGGTATCCTTGCAGGTGCCGACCGTATCGAAGGCACACTGTTCGGAAACGGAGAACGTACCGGTAACGTTGACATTATTACACTTGGAATGAATATGTATTCCCAGGGTGTAGATCCGGGACTTGATTTCTCGAATATGAAAAAGATCCGTGAGACTTATGAACGCCTGACAAGAATGCAGGTATACGACCGTCAGCCATATTCCGGAGATCTGGTGTTTACGGCATTTTCGGGATCTCATCAGGATGCGATCGCAAAAGGTATGGCATGGAGAGATGAGAAGAAATGTGACAAATGGACGGTTCCATATCTGCCGATCGATCCGAAGGATGTCGGTAGAGAATACGATTCAGACGTTATCCGTATCAACAGCCAGTCCGGTAAGGGCGGCGTAAATTACATCTTAATGCACAGCCACGGAATCAATCTTCCAAAGGCAATGCGTGAAGAAGTAGGATATATGGTAAAAGATGTATCGGATAAAGCACACAAGGAGCTGACACCGGATTGGGTATACCAGATCTTCTCAGATCATTATATTAATACAAAATCCATCTTCCATATCGACGAGTGCCATTTTAAACAGGTAGATGGAATCACTGCGGAAGTGACGATCAATCATGCAGGAGAGAGCAAAGTGATCACTTCGAATGGAAACGGACGTCTGGATGCAGTAAGTAATGCGATCAAGCAGTATTTTAACATCAGCTATGAATTATCCTTCTATGAGGAACATTCGCTTACAAAGGGATCTTCTTCTAAGGCTGTGGCTTATGTGGGAATTATCTGCAACGGAAAGACATTCTGGGGTGTAGGAATCGATCCGGATATTATCAGAGCTTCCATTGAAGCCTTGATCGTTGCGGTAAATAAGATTGAAGAACTTGGGAGTGCTGATGCATGTACGGATGCAAGAATGATCGAGATCATGAATTATGTACAGGCGAATTATATTGACATTACATTAGATGACCTGGCAGAAAACTTCTTCCTGTCCAAACCTTATCTGTCAAAATACATTAAGGAAAAATCCGGAATGACATTTGGGGATCTGGTGAAGAAGATCCGCATGAAGAAAGCGAAAGCACTGCTCAAGAGCAGCAATATGACGGTTGAGAATATTGCAATGTCGGTAGGATATCAGAATGTGGAACATTTTAACAGACTGTTCAAGAAAGCTTATGATATGACTCCGATGCAGTTTAGAAATCAGAAATAGAATAAAAGATGAAAAGTGACAGGGATGTGCCGGTGGTGCATCCCTTTTTCTGTGGTATAAGGTATGGTGTGCTTTTGAATAGAGAAATAAGGATGTATAGAAGTTGTAAAATTTAACAATATAAGAAAATTGAAAATATATATAGAAAAGATAGGAATCGGGATAGATTTCATGTATAATATGTAATAGACTTTACAGAAAACATGATTGGGAGGAAGAGATAGAAATGTTAAAGTACATATTGATGATCCTTGGCGGTATGATTTTTATCGCAGGATACTACTTCATGCAGCAGAATGAAGGCAGGGGGAAGACGATGATGTTCTATTCGTTGTTTACTTATGCCGGACTGACACTGGTGATCCTTTCTGGGGCAAGAGTTCTGGATCCTTTCTTTGAAGGACTCGGAAAGAACGGGGAGATGATCCAGCTGGCAATAGAAGTTGCCTGCTTTGTAATTGGTGCGGAATTACTTCTGAAGCCTGCGTTCGAAGACCAGAAAGAAATCGGAACAAAGAAGAATATTACACCACGTGGATCCGGAGATTCATTCAGTGTGAAGGCAAATAAGAAAGAAAGCACGAAGAAGACGAAGAAAAATAATAATCAGATTAAAAGAAGTTACAGTACAGGGAATAAAAAGTATCGTAAAAAATAAAAGAATATGATAGATTGAGCCGGAGGGGACAACAAAAAAGCCGGAAAACCCGTCCCCATAAAAATAAGACTTGCTTATGCAAGTCTTATTTTTATGTACGGTATTTAATTCACGAATTATTTACCTTCAACCATCTTGTCGAACTTCTTAGTAAATGCTAACATGATAACTCCGCAGGCAACGATGATGATTGTAACAACACCATATGCTTTAACGAAGTCGAAGTTTTCGAGCCAGTTATAAAGTGGTCCATAAGCTTTACCAGCGAAGAAGATGACCAGTGGCCATACACCAAGCATAGTTCCAAGAAGTTTCTTTGGAGCATATTTGCTGATGAATGAGTTTCCAAGTGGTGAGAAGATAACTTCTCCGACTGACATACATACAGAAGCCAGGATGATTACCCAGATACCAACTGGTTTATCTGCACTCTGTCCGCAAAGAACTGCTGCAAGTACCATGGAAGCTGTACAAAGACCAAGTACGATAATACCGATAGCTGTCTTTGTGAACATTCCCCAGTCACCCTGTGGACGCTGTCTCATCTTAGCCCAGATTCCTGCGAATACAGGACAAAGGATGATACAAAGAAGTCCGTTCATTGAGTCGAACCATGCAGTAGGCATCTCGAAGGAACCAATGTTCCAGTTAGCCCATCCAAGTCCTGCTTCTGATACTGGACCGAATTCATAGTAAACAGGCATGTAAGCCATGTACCAGATCAGCCAGAAAATACCAGAGAAGAGTGTTACGATGCAGATAGCAATCACACGGTTTTTCTCAAGTTTGGTAAGAGGTGCATTGTCTTTCTCTTTGTCGGCTTTGTCAACATTTTCTGTACGGTTGTCAACAAGGAATGGTTTCTTTCCGGCTTCGCCGAAGGACTTCATTCCAACGAACCACCATACGCAGTCGATGAACAGGAAGATTCCACAAACCAGGAACATAGTACGGTATCCAGCGCTCTTTCCAACAAGTGAAAGGAAAGTAGTTCCGCAGAAAGAACCGATGTTAACGAACATGTACTGTAAGTTGAATACAGTGTCGAGTTCGTCCTGATCAGCTAATGGGAAGAGACGTCCGTTGATACCAGATACGTTTCCTTTGAAGAAACCAGTTCCGATAGAAACGAGAATGATCATTGCCCATAACATTGCGATGCCGTTAGCCTCTGTTGCTCTCCATGCACACAGATAACCAAGACCCATAAGGATCTCACCAACAGGAACAAGAATACGAGGACTAATCCAACGGTCAGCGATATATCCACCGATGATAGGTGTGATATAAGTAAATGCTACCAGGTTAGAACTCATTGCAGCACCAACGGATTTGTCAAGTCCAAGACCACCGTTTACTGCTTTGGCTGCGATGAAAATCGCAAGCCCCCATTTAGCAGCGTAGTATGCAAGTCTTTCAAAAGAGAAAGTCAGACAGCACACATAGAAACCAAATGGTAATTTTTTCTTAGTGTTCTCCATGAGATTCACCCTCCAATATGAAATTTTTCTTTGGTTTTAACAATACGAGGAAAAACCTCTCATGCTTAAAACTCTCAACGTAGCTAATCTTATCACAAACCAGACTAAAGTACAACTAATTGTTTAAGAAAAAGTTAAGTTTTTTTATATTTTGTTAGGAATATATATGTTGATATGTAATAAAACGACCATATATAGACGGAAAATGTAAGCAAAAATCACTAAATGATAATAGGAATCAAAAATAAACAGAAGCGGTTATAGAGAAACCCTATAGAGAGAACACATAGAAGAGTTTATAGATAATTTACAAATAATTATAAAGTATTTTCTTGAATAATCAACTATATAAGGATATAATAAGACACAGATTTTGTAAAGGGGAAAATGATATGGCGAATTATTACCGTGTGGCATATAAAGAGTCACAGAATACGTTGAAGCAGATCTGCGAACTTTTCCGAGTGGACAGCAGTGATATTACGATTAAGTTCGTGATGACAGTGATGGGACCGCTTGTGTTCTATTTTATGTGGGAATATGGAAACCCGGGAGGCGGTACGCCGGGAGGAATGACTTTTTTTGTCATTAAGTATATTGTAGTCTGGGCATTGGCATTTGTTGCGGCAGTGATACTGAACAGAACAATCTGGAGAAAGGTGTTATCGACAACGGCGGTCGGGGATGCAGAAGATCAGTTTGACAGACGATGCAGATTGAACGGTGGACCGGTGAGTTCCGAAATCCACTTTTTTGATGATCACTTTGACAGTGTAACTGCGAAAAAGACAAGATCATTTTCGTACAAAGATGTCACCAAGATCCTGGAGACGAAAGAGGCATTCGGTGTAGTTGTGAAGGCAGATCCCGAGACGGTCGGATCGGCGAGAGCGATGATCGGATTTCCAAAGACTGCACTGGAAGGAAACAATACGGACGAACTGGCAGAATTTCTTTTGGAAAGATGCAGGAATATGAAGAGAAAAAAAGTGAAGAAGTTTTAGAATGGAACACTGCAGATGAAAAGGCTATGTGCGTACGGAACAAAGTACGGGGACACATAGCTTTTTATATTTATGCAGGATTTATGCGGGTCGTCAAGTATTTAACAAAAAACAACACAAAGTATTGCGTTAAAGTAGCAAAAACAGTATAATATAATTGGAAAAAATTTGGTTTTACTTTTCAATACAGAAAAAGCAAAAAACCCAATTTGAAATAATGAAAATGGAGGGCTAGACTATGGGCAACATGGCAGCAGGTAATGCAGCAGGTAAGAGAATCAACAGTTTACTTGATGCAGGCAGTTTTGTTGAGATCGGTGGAGCAGTAACAGCAAGAACGACTGATTTTAACATGCAGGAAAAAGAAACTCCGGCAGACGGTGTGATCACCGGATATGGAGTGATCGATGGAAATCTGGTATACGTATATAGCCAGGACGCCACTGTTTTAAATGGCGCGATCGGCGAGATGCATGCAAAGAAGATTTCTAATATCTATGATATGGCAATGAAGATGGGAGCACCGGTCATCGGACTGGTTGACTGTGCCGGATTCAGACTTCAGGAAGCAACAGATGCATTAGAAGCATTTGGAAAGCTTTATCAGAAACAGTCAATGGCTTCCGGAGTGATCCCTCAGATCACAGCAATCTTCGGAACATGCGGCGGTGGACTTTCTATCGTACCTGCTCTGACAGATTTTACATTTATGGAAGCAAAGAACGGTAAATTATTTACCAATACTCCGAATGCAATTCCTGGAAATGACATTTCCAAATGTGATACATCTTCTGCAGCATTCCAGAGCGAGACAACAGGCCTTGTGGACGGAACAGGATCAGAAGAAGATATCCTTGCAGACATCCGTTCTCTTGTATGTATGTTACCGGGCAACAATGAAGAGGATTCTTCTTATGAAGAATGTAACGATGATCTGAACCGCGTATGTGCAGATCTTGCGAATGCAAAAGAAGACACAGCGATCGCTCTTACAATGATTTCTGATGACAACATCTTCTGCGAAGTGAAGAAAGCATATGCAAAAGATATGGTGACGGGATTCATCAAACTGAATGGTATGACTGTTGGTGCAGTTGCTAACCGTTCGAAAGTATATAATGAAGAAGCTGAAGTGGAGGCTGAATTTGACGGCTCACTTTCTGCTGACGGAGCTGAAAAGGCTGCAGAATTCGTACAGTTCTGTGATGCATTCAACATCCCTGTACTGACTCTTACAAATGTAAGCGGATTTACAGCAAGCAAATACGATGAGAAACGTATCGCAAAATCAGCAGCAAAACTTACTTATGCATTTGCAGATGCAACAGTACCGAAAGTAAATGTTGTGATCGGTAAAGCATTCGGAAGCGCTTATGTGACAATGAACAGCAAAGCAGTCGGAGCAGATATGGTATATGCATGGCCGGATGCAGAGATCGGAATGATGGATGCAAACCAGGCAGCTAAGATCATGTATGCGGATGCTGATGCAGCAACCATCAGAGAGAAAGCAGCAGAATATAAGAATCTGCAGTCAAGCCCATTATCAGCAGCGAAAAGAGGATATGTGGATACGATCATCGAAGCAGCAGATACAAGAAAATATGTGATCGGCGCATTTGAGATGTTATTCACAAAAAGAGAGGATCGTCCGGCAAAGAAACACGGTACGGTTTAGAGAGGTGAGGCAAAGTGAAGAAAAAAATAAGCGTATTACTTTGTGTGCTTGTCGCAATGCTCTGCTTTACCGCTTGCGGAAGTAAGAAAGAAAATCTTCAGTATGATAAATCAACGATCACACAGGCAACAGATTTTCTGATCGAGTATTGCAACAGTGCAGATGCAGATACTATCGAACAGTGGAACAAGATGACAGATTTTCAGATCGAATCCCAGCTGAACCAGGCGGGTGTTCCATTTACAAAAGATAGTTTCCTTGCAGCTCTGGATGCATGGCAGCAGGGAACAAAAGAGTGTGGGGAATATGTAAGCCACGGTGATTACAAATTCGAACCATCCTCTGATGAACTGAAAGTAACGGCCAGTGCAAAATTCAAAGACCGTGATGCAGACATTACATTTGTTTTTGATGAGGACCTTTATCTGGACAGTACAACGATCGATGCACATTACAGCATCGGTGAGATCATGGAAAAAGCAGGACTGAATACAATCCTTGGAATGGGTACCGTATTCGTAATCCTGATCTTTATCTCAATTCTGATCTCCCTGTTCAAATACATTCCTGCACTTGAAGAAAAATTCAAGAACAAAGGAAAAGCAGAAAGCACACAGGAAGCAGCTCCGGCTCCGGCAGCAGTTGCAGCACCTGTAGTAGAAGAAGCATCGAATGATGATGAACTGGCAGCAGTTATTTCCGCAGCGATCGCTGCTTATGAAGCAGAAGCCGGTGGAAGCACAGACGGCTTCGTAGTAAGAAGCATCAAGCGTCGTCCATCAAATAAGTGGCACGCATAATTAATTAGGAGGATGAATTCAATGAAAAATTATACAATTACAGTGAATGGCAATGTATATGATGTAACAGTAGAAGAAAACGGAGCAGGTGCAGCACCAGTAGCAAGACCTGCAGCAGCACCGAAGGCAGCGCCTGCGGCAGCACCAGCACCAAAGGCAGCACCTGCAGGAGGAGCTGGATCCATCGAAGTAAAAGCCGGAGCAGCAGGAAAAGTATTCAAGATCGAAGCAAATGTAGGTCAGGCTGTAAAGAAAGGTGATGCAGTTGTCATCATCGAGGCTATGAAGATGGAGATTCCAGTTGTAGCACCGGAAGACGGAACCGTTGCAAGCATTGATGTAGCAGTAGGCGATGCAATTGATTCAGGCGCTGTTCTTGCTACATTGAACTAACATCATTTATATGGTGTTTATCTAACACGACTGGAGGTTAAAAAATGGAATATATAACGACAACATTAGGAAACCTCGTGCATCAGACGGCGTTTTTCAGTCTTACATGGGGCAATGTAGTCATGATCGCGGTTGCATGTTTTTTCCTTTATCTTGCAATCAAGCATGGATTCGAGCCTCTGCTTCTTGTTCCAATCGCATTCGGTATGTTACTGGTTAACATTTACCCGGATATCATGCTTCATGCAGAAGATGCGGCAAATGGAACAGGCGGACTGCTTTACTACTTCTATAAACTGGATGAGTGGTCAATCCTGCCTTCCCTGATTTTCATGGGTGTAGGAGCGATGACAGACTTCGGACCGCTGATCGCTAACCCTAAGAGCTTCCTTCTTGGTGCTTCTGCCCAGTTCGGTATCTTCGCAGCATACCTTGGAGCGATGGCTATGGGATTCTCTGATAAAGCTGCAGCAGCGATCTCGATCATTGGTGGAGCTGACGGACCTACCTCGATCTTCCTTGCAGGTAAGTTACAGCAGACAGCTTTGCTTGGACCGATTGCGGTAGCGGCATATTCTTATATGTCACTGGTGCCGATCATCCAGCCACCGATCATGAAGCTTCTGACAACAGAAAAAGAACGTAAGATTAAGATGGAACAGTTAAGACCTGTTTCCAAGCTTGAGAAGATCTTATTCCCAATCATCGTTACGATCGTTGTGTGCGTGATCCTTCCTACAACAGCACCACTGGTTGGTATGTTAATGCTTGGTAACCTGTTCCGTGAGTCCGGAGTTGTAAGACAGTTAACAGAGACAGCTTCCAATGCACTGATGTACATTGTAGTTATCCTGCTTGGAACATCCGTAGGAGCAACAACAAGTGCTGAGGCATTCCTTAATATGGATACGCTCAAGATCGTATTTCTTGGTCTGATCGCATTTGCATTCGGTACAGCAGCAGGTGTACTGTTCGGTAAACTGATGTGTGTTGCAACACATGGTAAGGTTAATCCGCTGATTGGTTCTGCCGGTGTATCTGCAGTTCCAATGGCAGCCAGAGTATCACAGAAGGTCGGAGCTGAAGCAGACCCGACAAACTTCCTTCTGATGCATGCTATGGGACCAAACGTTGCGGGTGTTATCGGTACAGCCGTAGCTGCCGGAACATTCATGGCAATCTTTGGCGTAGGAATTTAAGCGATATATAATTAGGAGGAAAGAAAATGGCAGATATAGTAAAAAAACCTGTAGAGATTACAGAAACGATCCTGCGTGATGCGCATCAGTCTCTGATCGCAACCCGTATGACAACAGAGCAGATGCTCCCGATCGTTGATAAAATGGACAAGGTTGGGTATCATTCCGTAGAGTGCTGGGGTGGAGCTACATTCGATGCATCTCTTCGTTTCTTAAAAGAAGATCCATGGGAAAGACTTCGTAAATTCCGTGATGGATTCAAGAATACAAAACTTCAGATGTTGTTCCGTGGACAGAACATCTTAGGATATCGTCCATATGCAGATGATGTGGTAGAATATTTCGTACAGAAATCTGCTGCCAACGGAATCGACATCATCCGTATCTTTGACTGCTTAAATGATCTTCGTAACCTGAAGACAGCAGTTAAGGCTGCAAACAAAGAAAAAGTAGAAGCTCAGATCGCATTATCTTACACTTTAGGTGATGCTTATACACTGGATTACTGGGTAGACATTGCCAAGAAGATTGAAGAGATGGGTGCAAACTCTATCTGTATCAAAGATATGGCTGGTCTTCTGACACCGTATAAGGCAACAGAGCTGATCGGAGCAATGAAAGAAGCTGTAGATCTTCCAATCCAGCTTCATACACACTACACATCAGGTGTTGCTTCTATGACTTACATGAAAGCAGTAGAGGCCGGTGTAGATGTCATTGATACCGCAATCTCACCATTCGCACTTGGAACATCTCAGCCTGCAACAGAAGTTATGGTTGAGACATTCAAGGGAACACCTTATGATACAGGATTAGACCAGAAACTTCTGGCAGAGATCGCTGACTACTTCCGTCCGATCCGTGACGAGGCTCTTGACAGTGGACTCCTTAATCCAAAGAACCTTGGTGTTAACATCAAGACTCTTCTGTATCAGGTACCGGGTGGAATGCTTTCTAACCTGACATCTCAGTTAAAAGAGCAGGGTGCGGAAGACAAGTTCTACGATGTACTTGAAGAAGTTCCAAGAGTACGTAAAGACCTTGGAGAACCACCGCTTGTAACACCTTCCTCACAGATCGTTGGTACACAGGCTGTATTCAATGTATTGATGGGAGAACGTTACAAAGTAGCAACAAAAGAGACAAAAGACCTCTTAAGCGGAAAATACGGACAGACAGTAAAACCTATGAATCCGGACGTGATCAAGAAAGTACTTGGCGATGATCCTGAGATCATCACATGCCGTCCGGCAGATCTGATTCCGGATGAATTAGACACACTCCGCAAAGAATGCGAACAGTGGATCCAGCAGGATGAAGACGTACTGTCTTACGCACTGTTCCCACAGGTTGCTGTAGACTTCTTCAAGTATAGAGAAGCACAGCAGACAAAGGTGGATGCGACAGTAGCGGATACGGAAAACGGGAGTTATCCTGTATAGGTTTTCGAGAGGACGTCAAGTGTAGAAGTTCCTGATTCAATGCGACTTTGGGTGCTTGCAAGGCGTAAGCGAAAAAAAGACGATAAGATAAGAATCGAATACATTCGGACGGAAAATCCTGATGATTTTCCGCCTCAGGTATTCTTTTGGGATGTGCTTGTAGCACATCCCAAATCTTATTTTATCGTCTTTTTTTCACCAATTCCTTGCAAAGCACCCTGCGAATGCATTGAACCAGGAACTTCTACACTTGACTGTTCGCGAAAATATACGAGGATAGCGGGGGGAGTGTGGCTTCTCAGAAAGTAGTGGGAAAAGCGAGATGAAAGACATCTCCCGTCCCCACACACCCGACATCCGATTGACTATTCCCTCACAAAGCTATATAATAAAACCATTGTTTGAAAAAGAGGTACATCGCATGAGCGCAAAGAATGAACTGCTGAAGATGATCGATGAAAGATATCACAAATTCAGCAAAGGACAGAAAAAACTGGCGGATTTTATCCGTGAGGATTATGATAAGGCAGCTTTTTTGACAGCTGCGAAGATGGGGGGAGAGGTCGGTGTCAGTGAATCGACGGTGGTGAGATTTGCGACGGCCCTTGGATATGACGGATACCCGGAATTTCAGAAAGCTCTGGGAGAACTGGTGAGGATGAAGCTGAATTCCATCCAGCGTATGGAAGTGACGTATGGACGGATCAGCCAGGGGGAGATTCTGACATCGGTTCTGCATTCGGATATTGAGAAGATCAAGCTTACGATGGAAGCAATTGATCATGAAGCATTTGAGATGGCGGTAGATACGATCCTGAAAGCAAAGAGGATCTATGTGATCGGGATACGAAGCTGTTCGCCACTTGCAAGTTTCTTAAGTTTTTATCTGAATCTGATCTGTGAGAATGTGACAGCGGTTAATACGAACAGTTCTAGTGAGATTTTTGAACAACTGATCCGTGTCAGCGAGGATGATGTGGTGATCGGGATCAGCTTTCCCAGATATTCGATGCGTACTTTGAAAGCACTGGAATTTGCAAGTAATAGAAAAGCAACAGTGATCACGTTGACGGACAGTGTACATTCTCCGATGACACTGTATTCTTCCTGCAATCTGATCGCAAGAAGTGATATGGCGTCAATCGTAGATTCGCTGGTAGCACCATTGAGTGTGATCAATGCGCTGGTGGTAGCTCTTTGTATGAAGAAACAGAAAGAGGTTATCACAACACTTGAGACATTGGAGCAGATCTGGGATGAATATCAGGTGTATAGCAAAGATGAATTGAATATGGTGGACGACAGAGTCGAACTTTCCGGAAATGAGAAAGAGTAGAACCGGCAGAAAAGAATATGAAGAAAAAGACAAATAGAAAAGGACAAATAGAAGATGAGTAAAGTAGTTGTCATCGGAGGCGGTGCGGCAGGAATGTTTGCCTCTATTGCAGCGGCCGGGTGTGGACATCAGGTCGTGGTATATGAAAAGAATGAAAAGCTTGGAAAGAAACTTTATATCACGGGAAAAGGCAGATGCAATATTACCAATGCCTGTGATATGGAAGGCCTGTTCGATGCGGTCAGAACAAATGCAAAGTTTTTATACAGTAGTTTTTATGGATACACGAATCAGCAGGTGATTGATTTCTTTGAACGAATCGGTGTGCCGACAAAGATTGAGCGCGGCGACCGTGTGTTCCCGGTGTCGGATCATTCTTCGGACGTGATCCGCGGGCTGGAGCGGGAGATGGACCGCCTGGGTGTGAAAGTACATCTGCGGACAGCTGTGAAAAAGGTTGTCGCAAAAGACGGACATTTTGAAAAAATCATACTTGGAGATCAGAGACAGATTCATGCGGATGCCTGTATCGTTGCAACAGGGGGGTTGTCTTATCAGTCAACAGGATCAACCGGAGATGGATTCCGGTTTGCAGAAAGTCTAGGACATACGGTGACGGATTGTATGCCTGCGCTTGTGCCGATGGAATGTAAAGAAGAGTGGGTGCCTGAATTGCAGGGACTTTCACTTCGAAATGTTAATGTAACGATTCTTGACGGCAAGAAAAAGCTGTATGATGATTTTGGAGAAATGTTATTCACGCATTACGGTGTGAGTGGACCGCTGATCCTAAGTGCCAGCAGTTATGTGGGAAAGAAATTGAAGGCAAAAGAACTGACACTTAAGATTGATCTGAAACCAGCTCTTTCGGAAGAACAGCTTGATCACAGAGTGCTCCGGGAATTTGAAGAGAATCAGAACCGACAGTTTAAGAACGCGGTGCACAAGCTGTTCCCGTCGAAACTGATCCCGGTTATGATTGAACTGAGCGGGATTGATCCCGAGAAGAAGGTCAATGTGATCACGAAAGAAGAACGTCTTGGATTTGTAAGACTGATCAAGGGCCTGACGTGTACATTGACAGATTTAAGAGATTATAACGAGGCAATCATAACTAAAGGTGGAATTAAAATCAAAGAAGTTGATCCTGGAACGATGGAATCCAAACTGGTGAAGGGATTACATTTTGCAGGAGAGGTACTGGATCTGGATGCGGTAACAGGTGGATTCAACCTTCAGATCGCATGGTCTACGGCATATGCGGCCGGAACGGGGATCCAGATATAGAGTGATAAAAATAGAAATAAGGAGAACGTATCATGGGATATAACGTAGCAATAGATGGACCGGCAGGAGCCGGAAAAAGCACGATCGCAAAACTTGTAGCAAAAGAAAAGGGATACATTTATGTAGACACAGGGGCAATGTACAGAGGCCTTGCAATTCATTTCCTGGATAAGGGCATTGAACCGGGAGAGACGGATAAAGTGATCGAAGCATGTAAAGATGCAGAAGTAACAATCGCCTATGAAGATGGTGTGCAGCATGTATACCTGAATGGTAATGATATTTCATCACGTCTGAGAAATGAAGAAGTGGGGAACATGGCATCTGTAACATCTGCAATTCCGGAAGTGCGTAAGAAGTTACTGGAACTGCAGCAGAACCTGGCGAAGACACAGGATGTAATTATGGACGGAAGAGATATCGGTACATGTGTCCTGCCGGGCGCAGACGTAAAGATCTATCTGACCGCCAGTGTAGAGACCAGGGCGAAGAGACGGTATGACGAACTTAAGGGAAAAGGCGAGGCCTGCAATCTGGAAGAAATCGCACACGACATCGAAGAACGTGATCACAGAGATATGACCCGTGAGATCGCACCGTTAAAGCAGGCAGAGGATGCAGTGCTGGTAGACAGCTCACACATGACGATCGAGGAAGTGGTAAAAGCAATCGTAGATTTGTGCAAATAGACAATCCGGCACAAAGCGGCAGACGAAGATAATGGTAATATATTTGAAAAAGAGCTGTGGTACAGAAAGGAATTACACTATATGAATGTTGAACTGGCAAAAACAGCAGGATTTTGCTTTGGAGTAAAGCGTGCAGTAGATACAGTGTATAAACAGATAGAAAAACATCAAAGTGAAAAGATATTCACTTATGGACCGATCATCCATAATGAAGAAGTGATCAAAGATCTGAGAAGCCATGGAGTAGAAGTCCTGAATGATGAAGAAGAATTGAAAACAGTGGATGCGGATGTGGTTGTGATCCGGTCTCATGGTGTAGCAAAATACATTTATGATATCATGGATGAACGCGGGATTACATGTGTAGATGCGACTTGTCCTTTTGTGAAGAAAATTCATAAGATTGTTGCAGAAGAAAGTGCCAAAGGATCGTACATTGTGATCATCGGAAATGGCGAACATCCGGAGGTAGAAGGTATCCGCGGATGGGCAGGAGAACAGGTGACTGTGATACAGACTCCGGAAGATGCAGAAAGATTTGAATTGCCTGAAAAAGAACAGAAAGTATGTATCGTGGCCCAGACGACATTTAACTACAATAAATTCAAAGAATTAGTTGAAATTATTTCAAAAAAGAGGTATGATATAGTTGTTTTAAATACGATTTGCAATGCGACGAAAGAAAGGCAGACTGAGGCTCGTCAAATTGCAGCGAGAGTAGATGCTATGGTTGTGATAGGTGATAAGCGTAGTTCGAATACTCAGAAGCTATTTGAAATCTGCAAAGAGGAATGTTTGAATACGTACTATATACAGACACTTGACGATTTGGATATTAATCAATTAAGGTCCGTGGAATCAGTAGGTATTACAGCAGGGGCATCCACGCCCAATAAAATAATTGAGGAGGTTCAAAATAATGTCAGAATTAACTTTTGAACAAATGTTGGAAGAGTCTTTTAAGACAATAAGAAATGGAGAGGTTGTAGATGGTACAGTCATCGACGTTAAACCTGATGAAATCATCTTGAATATAGGCTACAAAGCAGACGGTATCATTACAAGAAATGAGTATACTAACGAAGCAAACGTTGATCTTACAACAGTTGTATCCGTTGGTGATAAGATGAGCGCAAAAGTCCTGAAAGTAAATGACGGAGAAGGACAGGTTCTGCTGACATATAAGAGACTTGCAGCAGAAAAAGGCAATGAAAGATTAAAAGAAGCATTCGAGAATCATGAAGTATTAAAAGCTCCTGTAACTCAGATTCTTGGCGGCGGATTAAGTGTAGTAGTTGATGAAGCAAGAGTATTCATTCCTGCAAGCCTTGTTTCTGACACATATGAAAAAGACCTGAGCAAATATCAGGGACAGGAAATTGAATTCGTAATTAGCGAGTTTAATCCTAGAAGAAATCGTGTGATCGGTGACAGAAGACAGCTTCTTGTTGCTGAACGTGCTGAAAAACAGAAAGAACTGTTTGCTAAGATTAACGTAGGTGACAGAATGGAAGGAACTGTAAAGAACGTTACAGATTTCGGAGCATTCATCGACCTTGGCGGAGTAGACGGACTTCTTCATATCTCTGAGATGTCTTGGGGACGTGTTGAGAATCCTAAGAAGGTCTTCCAGGTTGGAGATAAAGTAGAAGTGATGATCAAAGATATCCACGATACAAAGATCGCACTCAGCCTGAAATTCCCAGAGACAAATCCATGGGCTAATGCAGCAGAGGATTATGCAGTCGGAACAGTAATTACAGGTAAGGTTGCAAGAATGACAGACTTCGGAGCATTTGTTGAACTGGCTCCAGGAGTAGATGCATTACTTCATGTTTCTCAGATTTCAAGAGCACATGTTGATAAACCGTCTGATGTACTTTCAGTTGGACAGGAAATCACAGCTAAGATCGTTGATCTGAATGAAGCTGAGAAGAAGATCAGCCTGAGCATGAAAGCTTTAGAACAGCCGGAAGAAGCTGCAGAAGAGACAGACGCTGAGTAATATCAAATCAGATATACAGACAGGAAAGGATAGAGGAAAGCCTCTATCCTTTCTATGCCTGAGGATAGAAGGGAACCTGCCATTGGCAGGTTTTCTGTGCGTATGTGCATTTGTTAAAAATGCAACAAGATGTTCAGGAAAATATACAATGAAATTAGTCACTTTCTATAGAAATTTGTCTATATTTCCTGTATATTATATAAAGAGTAAATAGGAAGGAAGGAAAAAAGGATGGCATTGTTAACATTTAAGGGTGGTATTCACCCGGATGACGGCAAGAGCCTGGCTAAAGATAAGGCAATTGTCGATGTAAAACCTAAGGGCGATCTGGTGTACCCTGTATCACAGCATATCGGTGCTCCGGCAAATCCTGTGGTAGCCGTTGGCGATCATGTTTTAAAAGGCCAGATGATAGCAGAAGCAGGAGGATTCGTATCTGCTCCGATTTATGCATCTGTATCTGGAACTGTAAAAGCAATCGCACCACATCTGAATCCGACAGGAGGAAGAGTGAACAGTATCGTGATCGAAAATGATGGCGAATACAAAGAAGTGGAATATCCAGCTGTAACTCCGTTAGAAGACATGAGCAAGGAAGATATCCTGAATGCGATTGGAACAGCGGGAGTAGTAGGTATGGGTGGTGCCGGTTTCCCTACGAGAGTAAAACTTTCACCAAAGGAACCGGAAAAGATTGATTACATCATTGCAAACTGTGCGGAATGTGAGCCATATATCACAGCTGACTACAGAACAATGATCGAGACTCCGGAAAAGCTGGTTGGAGGAATGAAGATTATCCTCCGTCTGTTCGACAACGCGAAAGGAATCTTTGGTGTAGAGGACAACAAACCAGAATGTATCGAAAAATTAAGAGAACTGACAAAAGATGAACCTCGTATGGAAGTTCTGGCACTGAAGACCAAGTATCCTCAGGGGGGTGAGCGTCAGCTTATTTACGCTACAACAGGGCGCGCAATTAATTCCGCAATGCTTCCGGCAGACGCAGGATGTGTTGTAGATAATGTGGCAACAATGGTAAGCGTATACCAGGCTGTTGTAGAAGGAAAGCCTTCAATGGAACGTGTTGTAACAGTAAGTGGGGACGCTGTTGCAGAGCCAGGCAATTTCAGAGTACCATTTGGCATCAATCAGCAGGAGCTTGTAGAGGCAGCAGGAGGATTTAAAACAGAGCCTGAGAAACTGATCTCCGGCGGACCGATGATGGGATTCTCTATGTTCTCATTAGATGTACCTGTAACAAAGACTTCTTCATCTATTCTTGGATTTACCAAAGATGAAGTGGCTAAGATGGAACCATCTGCATGTATCAACTGTGGACGCTGTGTAGAAGCCTGTCCAAGCCGCCTGATCCCATCGAGACTGGCGGATTATGCAGAACATCATGACGAAGAGAAGTTTACAAAACACGAAGGACTCGAATGTATGGAATGTGGTTCCTGCAGTTTCGTATGTCCGGCAAAACGTCCGCTGAAACAGGCAATCGGATCTATGAGAAAGATTGCATTGGCGAACCGTAAAAAGAAAAAATAAACTAGAAAGAAGAAGAGGTGAACAAAAGTGAGTGAGAACAATTTGAAAATGTCATCTTCACCACATATTCGTTCCAAAGCGACTACCAGTAATATTATGATGCTGGTGGCCATCGCACTTTTGCCGGCGTCTGCATTTGGTGTATGGAACTTTGGACTGCCGGCATTCGGAATGCTGGTTACAACAACAGTTGTAGCAGTACTGACGGAGTACATATATGAAAAATTAATGCATAAAAAGATTACGATCAACGACTGGAGTGCAGCTGTAACAGGTCTGTTACTTGGTCTGAATATGCCGCCTACAGCACCATGGTGGATGGGTGCGATCGGTAGTGTGTTCGCAATCCTGATCGTAAAACAGTTATTCGGAGGTCTGGGACAGAACTTCATGAACCCTGCCCTCGGAGCAAGATGTTTCCTTCTGCTTTCATTTACAAGCCAGATGACAAGCTTTGTATATGATGGTGTGACAGGAGCTACACCACTTGCACAGTTAAAAGCTGGTAACGCAGTAAATACAATGGATATGCTGATTGGTAAGATTCCTGGAACCATCGGTGAGACATCTGTAATCGCTATCGTGATCGGAGCCATCTTCCTGATCCTGATGGGTGTGATCGATATTCGTATTCCTGGAACATATATTGTTACATTTGTGATCTTTATCGGAATTTTCGGACATATTGCAAATCCGGATGTTGGATTCTTTGATCCACAGTATATCACAGCACATCTCTGCGGAGGCGGACTGATGCTTGGTGCATGGTTCATGGCAACTGATTATGTAACATCTCCGATCACACCGAAAGGACAGTATGTATACGGTATTATCCTTGGCGTGTTAACAGGTCTGTTCCGTCTGTTTGGCGGTTCCGCAGAAGGAGTTTCTTATGCGATCATCATCAGTAACCTTCTGGTGCCATTGATCGAAAGAGTTACTCTTCCAAAACCATTCGGTAAAGGAGGAGAAAAATAATGAATAAGATTGTTAAGAATACACTGATCCTTACATTGATTACTGTAATTGCCGGATTCTTACTCGGAGCTGTATATGAGATCACAAAAGATCCGATTGCCCAGTCTCAGGAAAAGACAAAGAAAGAAGCATGGCAGGCGGTATTTTCAGATGTGAAGCTTGATGATTTTAAAGCAGAAGATGTAGATCAGAAAGCAGCAAGTAAGGCTGTAAAAGATATGGGTACAAATGCAACAGTTGATGAAGTTTGTACAGCAGGTGATGAAGGATATGTCATCACAACAACAGATAAAGACGGATTCGGCGGCAATATCCAGATCACAGTTGGTATTAAGAAAGACGGAACCATCAATGGTGTGTCTATCCTTTCTATCAGTGAGACAGCAGGACTTGGTATGAAAGCTACAGAGCCTTCATTCTATAATCAGTATGTGAATAAAAAAGCTGATAAATTCGTAGTTTCCAAAGACGGTGGCGACGGAGAACAGATTGATGCCTTAAGTGGTGCAACCATTACTTCAAGAGCTGTAACAGGAGCTGTCAATACAGCACTCGGATATTATCAGAATGCATTTAAGTAAATTAGGAGGTAGTATATCATGAATAAATGTACTGAAAGAGTATATAACGGTCTGATCAAAGAAAATCCTACCTTCGTTCTGATGTTAGGAATGTGTCCGACCCTGGCGGTAACAACATCCGCAATTAACGGTTTAGGTATGGGACTGTCTACTACAGTCGTACTTGTACTGTCAAATATGTTGATTTCCATGTTACGTAAAGTGATTCCGGATTCAGTCAGAATGCCGGCGTTCATCGTAGTCGTAGCATCTTTCGTAACAATTGTACAGTTCCTTTTAGAGGGATTCGTTCCAAGTCTGTATGATTCACTTGGACTTTACATCCCACTGATCGTTGTTAACTGTATCATCCTTGGACGTGCAGAAAGTTATGCATCTAAGAACCCGGTACTTCCATCTATCTTCGATGGTATTGGTATGGGACTTGGATTTACATTTGGTCTTACCTGTATCGCGATTGTTCGTGAGTTTATCGGAACCGGAGCTATCTTCGGTGTTCAGATTCTTCCACTTGCAGACGCAGCAGCAGGAAAAGGCGGATATGTACCAGTAACAATCTTCATCCTGCCTGCAGGAGCTTTCCTTGTTCTTGCATTCTTAGTTGCAGGTATGAACAAGCTTAAGAAACGCGCAGCACAGAAAGGCAAGAAGATTGCCGAGCCACAGGGATGCGGTACAGACTGTGCATCATGCGGCGGATGCGGAAGCAAAGTATTCCCAACAGGGAATGAAGAGTAGGAGGAGTACATAGTATGAAAGAATTATTGATTATTGCAATTGGTTCAGCTATCGTAAATAACGTTGTACTCAGCCAGTTCCTCGGAATCTGTCCGTTCCTGGGTGTTTCGAAAAAGGTTGAGACTGCAACCGGTATGGGTGGAGCAGTTGTATTCGTTATTACATTATCATCATTCTTTACAGGACTGATTTACAAATTCATCCTGGTTCCGCTGGGGTTTGAATATCTGCAGACAATCGTATTCATTCTGTTTATCGCAGCTTTAGTACAGTTTGTAGAAATGTTCCTGAAAAAGAGTATGCCATCATTGTATAAAGCACTTGGTGTGTATCTTCCACTGATCACAACAAACTGTGCGGTACTTGGTGTGGCACTTACAAACGTTCAGAAAGAATATTCTATCATCGAAGGTGTTGTCAATGGTATTGGTACATCTGTCGGATTCCTGATCGCGATCGTGATCATGGCAGGTATTCGTGAGAAGATGGAATACAATGATATTTCAGAGTCCTTCCAGGGAACTCCGATCGTACTGATCACAGCTTGTCTGATGGCGATCGCGTTCTGTGGATTCTCAGGATTAATTTAGGAGGAGGCAGACAATGAGTGTTACAGGTATTATTCTTGCGGCAGTTATCGTAGGAGGCACCGGATTATTCATTGGTGTATTCCTCGGCGTTGCCGGTAAGAAATTTGCGGTAGAGGTAGATGAAAGAGAAGAAGCCATCTTGGGCGTTCTTCCTGGAAATAACTGCGGTGGCTGTGGTTATGCCGGATGTTCCGGACTTGCAGCAGCAATCGTAAAAGGAGAAGCTGAAGTCGGCGGATGTCCGGTCGGAGGCGCTCCGGTAGCAGCAAAAGTCGGAGAGATCATGGGCGTTGCTGCAGGTGCACAGGTACACGAAGTTGCATTTGTAAAATGTGGCGGAGACTGTGAGAAAGCAAAACAGGAATATGAATATCACGGACTGAGCGACTGTACTATGGTCAACATGATGCAGGACGGAGGACCGAAAGCCTGTTCTTATGGATGCCTTGGAGACGGAAGCTGTGTTCAGGCATGTCCATTTGATGCAATTCATATTGTGAACGGTGTAGCAGTTGTAGATAAAGAAGCATGTAAAGCATGTGGAAAATGTGTAGCTGTATGTCCAAAACACCTGATTGAGATTGTGCCATACGATCAGAAACATCTGGTAAAATGTAATTCACAGGACAAAGGTAAAGCAGTTATGCAGGCATGTACAGCCGGATGTATCGGATGTAAGATGTGTGAGAAAGCATGTAAGTTTGAAGCTGTTACAGTGGAAAATAACATTGCGCACATCGACTACGAGAAATGTAAAGACTGTGGTGCCTGTGCAGTAAAATGTCCGAAGAAAGTTATCTCATAACAGGATGAAAAAGATATTGAAAGACGGATTTGTATTATTAAAAAATGATATAAAGAAGGCAAAATGGGCGGTTATATTTATAATCGCCTATTTTGTATTTGGAAGTCAATTTCTGCCGGGTATCTGCCCTTTGGTCTGGATCACGGGATTTCCTTGTCCGGCATGCGGACTTACAAGAGCAGGAATCCGGCTTTTGCATCTGGACTTCAAAGGAGCATGGAAGATGCATCCGTTTATCTATGCATTCGCGGCAGGTGTGGTGATATTTGCATGGAAGCGCTATATCTGTAAGAAGCCGATTGGAAAATGGTTTAAGACAGGCTGTGTCGTGTGTGTGGTTCTTATGGTGATTTACTACGTGTGGCGTATGTATCGGTATTTTCCGGACCAGCCGCCAATGAGTTATTACCACTATAATCTGCTTCGACTGCTCATGGATGTTGCGTTCGGAGTCCTGAAATGATAAGATAGACGCAAAAATAAGTAAGGCAAAGGAGAATGACAGATGGATGAAGAAAATAAGCAGGTAACCGCTGACGAGGTCTACAGTTACGGTGAATCAACAGAAGAACCGACAGGAGAGCCGGAAGAGAAGGCGGAACCAGAACCGGAAGCAACCGGATCAGAGGATTCACAGGATAATAAATTCGTATATCAGGATAATCAATATGACTACAGCCAGCAGTACAGCCGGAACAGAAATGAGCAGTCAGACAACTCTCCAATGGATCTAAAAGACTGGATACTGACATTGATCGTATTACTGATCCCGTGTGTTGGAATAGTCATGTATTTTGTATGGGCATTCGAAAGTAACGGTAATATTAACCGGAGAAACTTCTGCAGAGCACAGCTGATCATATTCGCAGTATTACTGGGAATTTATCTGGTGTTGTTTATGCTGTTCGGCGTGGTTGCATTTAGCCGGGTGGTGGGTTATTAAATTTGTTTGGGATTTAATTTATTAACGTAGTTGGCCTCTCGATCCTTGAAGGAAACAGTATAAAGTGGTTCTGGTTCAGGTTCCACGCTCTAAGAAAAACTAAGAGAGCCAGAATCTCCTAAAAGCAAAGGAACTACGCTCAAACTCGGCATTCGCCTCAAACACGTTCGCTTCGTTCCTTTAACGGAGATTCTGACTCTCTAACTTTTTCTAAGAGCATTTCACATTCACCAGAACCACTTTATACTGTTTTCTTCAAGTCGTGACTGGCTGCGGATGTTAAGAAATGAAATACCCGGAACTATAACCTGGTGGAGGCCACTACGGTACACAATCTTGTCAAAAGCCTTGAAAATCCACTAATGACAGCTGATTACTGTAACCTTCCGTTGCCACAACCGTTACGCAATTGCCATTTCATTCGTAAGGCATTTGATACACACGGAATAAAACTTGGAAAGGCGTTCCAGTGAATGTGAAAGAGGCGTTGGTAATTCTAAAGGGGTAAAATTCTGCGTTAGGTTTTCAAAATTTGACTGTCTGAGGCGTATGCCGAGTTTCAAATTTTGAAAGCCTGCTTTTAGCAGAATTTTGCCCCTTTAGAATTGACCCGCCGATGGAACCTGAACAGGAACACCTTTTCAAGCTTTATTCCGGTTCGGGTATCCACAGCCTTCCTGAATTAAATCCCAATTTAATTAAATCCCAATTTTATGCACCTTCTCATCATCCGTAATAAATATCGCCTCCACTCCATCCATACTCTGGATCAGTTCCATTCCTTTCTCGTATCCCAGTAGAAAGCAGGTTGTGCTGAGTGCATCTGCTTTTGTAGAAGAGTCTGTGATGATCGATACACTGTAAAGATTGTTCTCGCACGGATATCCGGTTCGTGGATCCAGGATGTGATGATATAGTTTTCCGTTTTTCTTAAAATACCGTTCATAGATTCCGGAAGTTACAACTGTCTGGTCTTTTAACTGTACAGAGGTGATAGCTTCACCGGATTCATCGAAAGGTTTCTGGATTCCGATGTTGTATTTGCTTCCGTCGGGTTTGGTGCCGATGACATCAACGTTTCCTCCAAGATTGATGATCGCATGTTTTATCCCTTGCTTTTTGAGATATGTTTTCACCTGGTCGGCAATGTATCCTTTGGCGATGGCTCCCAGATCGATGCCGGCTTCGGGATCTTCCAGTGTAACGGTGTTATCCTGAATGTCGACCTTTGTGTAATCAACGTGGCTTACGGCCTGGGCAATGGCATCGGAAGATGGAACCGTTGGTTTATCTGCCTTGAAATCCCAGAGAGCCGATACCGGTTCAATGGTGAGATCAAAGGCACCGCCGGAAAGTTCGCTGTAATGGATACCCTCCTGAATAAGATTGGCCGTTTCGGAAGAGACAGTGAAGGGCTGACCGTTTGCGTGGTTTAATTTATAAAGTTCACTGTCTGTATTGGTGGTGGAGAACATTGTGTCATATTTTTCGCAAAGTTTCTTCAGACCATCCAGAATACTTTCATCTGCAGGATCAAGGATCTGGATCTTGATGACAGTGTCAAAGAGCATGTCGGTATAAGTAAGATCCTGATCGGTCTGTGTACTGCTTTTTGCGCCGGAGCATCCGGTCAAGAGAAGAGCAGAGGCAGTGAGAACCGCACTGAGTTTTTTTATGATATTATTTTTTTTACATTTCATAATACTAATAACCTCGTAGTTGATGATTTTCTATCATGTATTTACATAACTTGTAGTATAACATGAAAAAAAACAGATGCAAACCAAACATATTTTCTTTTTTGTTGAATGGGACAATTTCTTGTGATAGAATAGTACCGTTAGTAGACAAGGAGAGAACGTATGAATTGGAAGAAAAAAGATGCGGTTCTTATATTGACAGTTCTTTTGATTGCCGGTGCAGCTTTCGGTGTACATGAATTTGCCGGCGGGGATGGAGCTGATACCGTGACTGTGAAGGTGGATGGTAAGGTGACAGGAACCTATCCGCTCGCAAAGGATCAAAAGATTAGGATCAATGGCGGTACGAATATACTTACGATAAAGAACGGAAAAGCGAAGATGACAGATGCAGACTGTCCGGATCAGTTGTGTGTACATCAGAAAGCAGCTTCAAAGAATCATGAGAGCATTATCTGTCTGCCGAATAAAGTAGTGGTTGAGGTAGACGGAAGTGAAGAAAGTGAATTCGATGCAGTGGCAAATTAGGAGGGACATTGTGAAGAATAGAGTGGCATATTTTGGAGTGTTTACGGCACTGGCGCTGATATTCAGCTATGTGGAGACGCTGATCCCTATCAATTTCGGAATCCCGGGAGTGAAGCTCGGGCTTGCGAATCTGGTGATCGTGATCGCGTTATATAAGATGAAGCTGACGGAGGTATATCTGTTGTCTGTGGTCAGAGTACTACTGTCAGGATTCATATTTGGAAATTATTTCAGTATCATTTACAGCCTGGCCGGTGGATTGTTAAGTCTGACGGTAATGGCACTCTTGAAGAAGAGCAAAGGATTCAGTGTGATGGGAATCAGTGTGGCGGGCGGAGTGTTCCACAATGTGGGACAGCTGATCGTTGCAATGCTTGTGGTGGAGACATTCAGTGTCGGTTATTATTTCCCAGTGCTTCTGGTCGCAGGACTGATTACCGGACTGGTGATCGGGATCGTGTCGGCGGAAATGTTGAAGAGAATTAAGAATATACAGTTTTGATGGAGGAACTATGATTACATATATACGTGGAATTCTGGAAGGAATGGAAGAAGACAAAGTCATTGTAGATGTCGGCGGTGTCGGATATGGAATCTACATGGCAGGGACCGCAATGGGCAGGCTTCCGGCTCTTGGAAAAGAAGTAAAGATCCACACACATCTGCATGTTAAGGAAGATCTGATGCAGTTGTATGGCTTCCTTACCAGGGATGAACTCCGTGTGTTCCGGCTTCTGATCGGTGTCAGCGGGATCGGACCGAAAGGCGGTCTTGGGATTCTTTCGGCACTCGGACCCGATGATCTGAGATTTGCGGTTGCGTCGAATGATGTAAAGGCAATACAGGCGGCACCGGGAATCGGTAAAAAGACGGCGGAGAAGCTGATTCTGGAATTAAAAGACAAGTTGAAGCTGGAGGATGCGCTTGAGAATGCCGCGAATGCAGTGCAGAACACGGCAGATACATCTGCAGGCATGGCAAATGAGATGACAGGAGAAGCGGTACAGGCATTGGTTGCACTCGGGTATGGCAATACCGAGGCATTAAAAGCAGTCAGACAGGTAGAGATTACGGAAGAAATGAGTGTGGAAGATGTTCTCCGTCAGTCTCTGAAATATATGTTGTAGAAGGTAAGGCAGACAGATGAGCAGAAGAATTATGACGACTGAGAATCTGGAAGAAGATGTCAGGATCGAGAATCATTTAAGACCTCAGCTTCTGGAAGATTACATTGGTCAGACAAAAGCAAAAGAAATGCTGAAGATTTATATTGAAGCGGCAAAGGCGAGGGGCGAGGCACTGGATCATCTTTTGTTCTATGGACCTCCGGGACTTGGAAAGACGACACTGGCGGGAATCATTGCCAATGAGATGAATGTAAATATGAAGATCACATCAGGACCGGCGATCGAAAAGCCGGGAGAGATGGCGGCAATCCTGAATAACCTGCAGGAAGGGGATGTCCTTTTTGTAGATGAGATCCACCGCCTGAACCGTCAGGTGGAGGAAGTGCTGTATCCGGCAATGGAAGACTATGCGATCGATATTATGATCGGAAAGGGCGCTTCGGCAAGATCGATCCGTCTGGATCTCCCAAAATTCACCCTGGTAGGGGCAACGACAAGGGCAGGTATGCTGACAGCGCCTTTGCGGGACCGCTTCGGTGTGGTGACCAGGATGGAATATTATACGGTCGAAGAACTGAAGATGATCATTTTACGTTCGGCAAAGGTTCTGGAAGTCGGGATTGATGAAAATGGTGCATATGCGATGGCGAGACGTTCGCGGGGGACTCCGAGACTTGCCAATCGTCTGTTAAAGCGTGTCCGGGATTTTGCCCAGGTGAAATATGACGGCTACATCACAGAAGAAGTGGCGGATTATGCACTGGATCTTCTGGATGTGGATAAGGAAGGTTTGGATCAGACGGACAGAGGGATCCTTCTGGCTATGATCGGGAAATTCGGCGGCGGCCCGGTCGGATTGGAGACGCTTGCGGCATCGATCGGAGAAGATCCGGGTACGATTGAGGATGTATATGAGCCATATCTGTTGAAGAATGGGTTTATTCAGAGAACTCCAAGAGGAAGAGTCGTGACGGATGCGGCATATGCCCATCTGGGAATTTGTAAGGAAAATGAATAAAATAGTTGGTTTTTCTTACAGATTAGTTTATAATAGTTATCAGAAATTATGAAAGTTCGAGGAGGCTTCTTATGGCATCATCAAAAAACTATACAGAAGTATTAATAGGAGGAAAGGTTTTTACTTTAAGTGGATTTGAAAGTGAAGACTATTTACAGAAAGTTTCTACATATCTGAACCATAAGCTGGACGAATGCAGCAATAGTGAGGGATATCGCAAGCAGAGCGCAGAGACCAGAAGTATTCTGTTGGCGCTGAACATTGCGGATGATTACTTTAAGGCGAAGAAGCAGGGCGGTACACTGGAAAGTGATATCGAGGCAAAAGATAAAGAGATGTATGACTTAAAGCATGAACTGATATCCGTTCAGATCAAGCTGGAGAATGCAGAGAAAGCGATGGACAAGCTGAAGGAAGAGAATAAGGAACTTCAGATGAAGATCGTACAGCTGGAAACAGAGATTAAGAATAATAAGTAAGAATTAGGCTGTCGTATGACAGCCTTTTTTACAAGTTTGGAATAAAAAGAAAGAGTTGAAAAAGACAGGATAGGATACTATGAACAGAGATGTAGAGATATTAGCTCCGGCAGGGTCGATGGAGTGTTTGCGGGCAGCGGTGGCCGCAGGTGCGGATGCAATATACCTTGGCGGTACAAAATTTGGGGCGAGAGCATATGCACAGAATCTTTCGGAAGAAGATCTGGTGCAGGCAATTGAATATGTGCATATTCATGGAAGAAAGATTTATATGACGGTGAATACACTCCTGAAAGACAGGGAACTGAATGAACTGTATGCGTACCTGCTTCCTTATTACAAGGCAGGACTGGATGGAGTGATTGTACAGGATATCGGTGCGGTTAAGTTTATAGGAGAATATTTCCCTGAAATGCCGGTGCATGCCAGTACACAGATGACGATCACCAATACACTTGGAGCAGACTTCTTAAAAAGATACGGAATTACGAGAGTTGTACCGGCAAGAGAACTTTCTTTAAAGGAAATCCGTGATATGAAGAAACAGACAGGACTGGAGATGGAATGTTTTGTACACGGAGCCCTTTGCTATTGTTATTCCGGACAGTGTCTGCTAAGCAGCATGATTGGTGGACGAAGTGGCAACAGGGGACAGTGTGCTCAGCCATGTCGTCTGCCTTATCAGACAGAAGGAAAGAAACCGGCGGATCTTATGAGTCTGAAAGACTTGTGCACAATTGACATTTTACCGGAACTGATCGATGCCGGGATTGATTCGTTTAAAATAGAAGGAAGAATGAAGCAGCCGGAATATGTATATACGGTTGTAAAAATGTATCGTAAATATGCAGATCAGTATCTGAAACTTCAGAAAGAAGGCAAAGGAAAATCCTCGTATCATGTATCAGAGGCAGACAAAAGAGAGTTACTTGCAACTTATCAGAGACGTGGTTATTGTGAAGGCTACTATTATCAGCATAACGGCAAGGACATGGTATCTTTGAAGCGTCCAAAGAATGGAAGAGATGGAAGTGCAGAGGAAAAGCCATGGCAGGATATAAAAGTACAAGAAAAAATTAATGGTATTTTAACACTTTCTGTCGGAAACCGTGCTAAACTAACAGTATCATGCGGTGATGTTACTGTAGAATGTATCGGACAGGAAGTGCAGGCGGCACAGAAGCAACCGTTAGATCCGGCAAGAATCGAAAAGCAGATGCGCAAAACCGGTAATACAGAGTTTACATTTGATAATCTGGAGATTCTGATTGAAGGAAATGTATTCCTCCCGATGCAGGCATTGAATGAACTGCGAAGAGAAGGTATTGAAGAACTGACGGAGCAGATACAGATGCAGTATAGACGGGAAGATGCCGGTTGTGGAATGAAAAAAGCAACAGCGGGATTCGATAGCGATGCGGATGGTGTAACAGAAACAGCAGGCAAAAAAGAATGCTGTATATCTGCAAGTGTACAGAACAAAGCTCAGCTTGATACAGCGGTAAACAGCAAAATCCGGTACATCTATCTGGAGGAGGATGTAGAATTTGAACGGGAAGACGGTGTACAGTATTTCCTTGCCATGCCATATATTTTCAGAGAGAATACAATCAAAAGATATGAAAAAATGTATACAGAGATCGAGAAAAAATATGATGGTATTCTGATCCGGAACTGGGAAAGCTATGCGTGGCTGAAACAGCATGAATATCAGAAAGAAATCCGCAGTGATTATAACCTTTATATATTTAATCGGAAGACAAAAGAGGAATTGAGACGATTGGGAATTGCCCGGGGAACGGCATCAGTGGAATTGAATGACCGTGAACTGGCAAGAATTGGAATAGAGGAGCAGGTGTTTATCGCATATGGTTATCAGCCGGTGATGATCAGTGCAGGATGTATCCAGAAGACCAGTGCTTCCTGTGATGGAAAAGGCGGTGTACTTTCGATTTCGGATCGTTATCAGAAGAAGTTTGCAGTCAGACGATATTGCAGAGACTGCTATAATGTGATGTATAATTCGGCTCCGCTGTTCCTAGCCGATAAGGCAGAAGAGGTACATGCATTGGCACCCGCAGAATTACGTCTGGACTTTACGACAGAAAGCAGCGGACAGGTGAAAGAGATCTGTCATGCATATACGCTCGCATTCGAAAAAGGGTGTAAGACAGAACCTCCGATGCAGGACTATACAAGAGGACATTTTAAAAGAGGAGTAAAGTAGGTGAAGAGTTGGTAAATATAATTGTACAGTTATCAAAATATCTGATGATTCTGATGATCACAGTGTATACATATCTGTGCTTCAGCATTTTCGGGTATTATGATCCGGATAAAAAGAAACGGTGTCTCAGAAAGCAGAATGTGTTGATGTTCGTGATGCATTTGACAGCATTTCTCGTGATGTATCTGGAAAAAAAGGACACAAAGATTTTGGCGTTATATCTGATGCAGGTAACGCTTCTTGGAGGAACCATCCTGTTATATAGTTTTATTTATCCAAAAGTATCGCGTCTGGTTGTAAATAATATGTGCATGCTTTTGAGTATTGGATTTATCATGATCACCAGATTAAATTATGATAAAGCGGCGAAGCAGTATCTGATCGCAGCAGCGGGAATTGTGCTTTGTCTTGTAATTCCGATCATCATCCGGAAGGTCCGCTTCTTATCAGAATGGAGAATCCTTTATGGAATTGTCGGAATTGTATCGCTGGCGGTGGTTGTGGTTGTCGGAAGAGTATCCTATGGTGCGATGCTTGGTTTTACGGTTGCGGGAATCAATATTCAGCCGTCGGAGCTGGTGAAGATCGTATTTGTGTTCTTTGTAGCATCCAGTTTTAAGCGTTCGACGGAATTTAAAGATCTCGTAGTGACGACGGTCGTAGCTGCTTTTCACGTGCTGATCCTGGTGGTATCGAAAGACCTTGGTGCGGCACTGATCATATTTGTGGTATATCTGGTTATGTTGTATGTGGCAACCCATCAACCACTGTATATTCTTGCCGGACTTGGCGCAGGAAGCTTAGGAGCAGTTGCGGCATATCATTTGTTTACGCACGTTAAGACGCGTGTCAATGTGTGGAGAGATCCATTCGGAACTTATGATAATGGCGGCTATCAGGTGGCACAGTCATTATTTGCCATTGGAACCGGTGGATGGTTTGGTGCGGGACTCTATCAGGGACAGCCGGATACGATTCCGGTATCTGCAGAAGACTTTATCTTTTCTGCGATTTCGGAAGAGATGGGACTGATCTATGCAATGTGCCTGATTCTGATCTGTGTAAGCTGCTATGTAATGTTTTTAAATATTGCAATGCAGCTGCATAATCTGTTTTATAAGATGGTAGCACTGGGACTTGGTACCTGTTACATATTCCAGGTGTTCTTGACAATCGGAGGGGCAACGAAGTTCATTCCGTCAACAGGTGTAACACTTCCGCTTGTAAGTTATGGTGGAAGTTCGTTGATCAGTACACTGATCATGTTTGCAATTATCCAAGGACTGTATATTTTAAGAGAAGACGAGGAAGAGGATATTGAGAGAAGGAAGAAAGAACGGTTACGAGCAAAGAGAAGCCGACAGGAGAATGCGGCAAGATATCGAGAGACAGAATATGACCCGCAAAGAGCGAAAAGAAGCCAAAAAGCGCGAAAAGAAGCGGCTCAAGGCAAAGCGCGCAAGAAACAAAGAATTCGCTAGAGTTACTTATGTGTTTGTGGGACTGTTTCTGGTGCTACTTGGATATATCGGATATTTTCAGGTGAAAGAGAGTCAGGATATCATACGCAGTCCATATAATGCGAGACAGAATTCCAATGCAAAGCGCGTGACCAGAGGAATGATCGTAGACAAGAATGGAAATGTGCTTGCGAAGACAGATACGGCTACAGATGGAAGTGAGACAAGAGAGTATCCATACGGAAACGCATTTGCACATGTAGTTGGTTACAATGTGCAGGGAAAATCAGGAATCGAATCGTTGGGAAATTATGATCTTCTGACATCGGATGAGAATTTTCTGATTAAGCTTAAGAATGAATTCCAGGATAAAAAGAATATGGGAAACACGGTTGTGACTACATTGGATGCGGATCTTCAGGAAGCAGCATATCAGGCACTGGGAGATAAAAAAGGTGCGGTCGTAGCTATGGAACCAAAGACAGGAAAGATTCTTGCCATGGTATCCAAGCCGGATTTCGATCCGAATACAGTGGAAGAGAACTGGAACAGCTTAAGTTCAGATACGAACAGTGTGCTGCTGAATCGTGCGACGCAGGGGCAGTATGCACCGGGATCAACATTTAAAGTTGTAACACTTCTGGAATTTATGCGGGAGAATCCGGATTACAGCTCTTATTCTTATAACTGTACGGGTTCGATCGAGAACAGCGGAATTAAGATTCATTGTTATAATGGACATGTTCACGGACAGGTAAATCTGCAGGACAGTCTGGCATATTCGTGTAATACATCATTTTCTAATATTGGTCTTTCGTTAGACCCGTCGAAGTTTAAAAAGACGGCAGAGGAAGTTCTGTTTGATTCTAAACTGCCTTCGGATCTTCCATACAGTAAGAGCAGCTTCACACTGGATGGTTCAGCCGGGAATGGCACGAAGATGATGACGGCAATGGGACAGGGAGAGACGCAAGTGAGTCCGTATCATATGGCGTTGATTACATCTGCAATTGCAAATGGTGGAAAGCTGATGAAACCGTATCTGGTTGACAAGGTAACGAATGCATCGGGTGCAGTTATGAAAGAGACGGATCAGGAAGAGTATAAGCAGCTTATGACCGAAGAAGAAGCGTCTCAGATCAAAGAGTATATGAAGAGTGTAGTAGATTACGGTACGGCATCTGTATTAAGTGGACAGAGTTATACGGCGGCAGGAAAGACAGGTACCGCAGAATACAGTTCGGATAAAGAAAAAGATCACTCCTGGTTCATTGGAATGTCGAATGTAGAAGATCCGGAACTGGTTGTCAGCGTGATTATTGAATCTTCGGATGGAACTGCTAAAGCGGTAAATGTTGCAAAAGAGATTTTTGATTCGTATTATCGTTAGAGTTAGGATCTGGTATCGGTCAGATATCATGAGAGATATAGTTAAAAAGAAATGTATAGAAGGACGGAAAATATGCGATACTATAAGCATCTGTACCTGACAGAAGGGCTGGAAAAGAAAAAAGAAAAAATCATCCGTAAGCTGGAAGCCGGTAAACTGCAGCCAGGTGTGCATGTGATCACACTGGCAGTCAGCGAGAGAAACCAACTCGAGATCTATCCGACGATTCAGTTTAAGCAGCCTGCATTCCCGGAGCAGGAACTGTTCGTGGTGGGGATCACGAAAGGATATGATGAAGCGGTGGAACTGGTAGAACAGATTGTACAGGAAGTATATGACCAGACAGGTACATGCGATATACGGTCTTATATATTAGAAAAAGAGCAGGGAAGATAAGATGGTGTTACATATTCTTTTGATCATTTTAAAAATAATAGGGATCATAATTGCGGTGCTTCTCGGACTGATACTTTTACTTCTGGTGATTCTTTTGTGTGTTCCGGTCAGATACCGCATGGAGGCGTCGATGCCCGGCGAGATAAAAGAAAGTACCGTACGCGGGCGCGTGACGTGGCTTTTGCGCCTGATACGGATAGATGCATCCTTTGAAGAACAGGAACTAAAATGGCGTGTAAGAATTGCATGGAAATCTTTTGGAAGTGAACCTAAAAAGGAGGTAACTCATGAAGAAGAAAATACAGATCGGGAAGAGACTCGGAAAGAACAGAGAGTGGAAAGCAGTCTCGGACTACCGAAAGTGGAAAAAGAGTCTGCAGAAGAAAAAACAATTGTGGAAAGCGGCCAGGCAGCTTCGAAGGATATGGAAGAAAGGTCCGGAAAAAAGACTGAAAAAAGCCCAGAAAGCATTTTGCAAAAAACTCATGAGAGACCTGAAAAAGTTCAACCGGAAAAAAACAGTGAAAAACCGGAGAAGACGGATAAGATAGAAAAAAAGGAAGAAAAAACCGGAAGATTTGAGAAGATCAAATGTACAATTGTAAAGTTCTGTGATAAGATAAAGCATACAGTCGGACATGCGGAAGAAAAGCTGGAGAGTTTGTCGGAAAAGAAAGATAAGATCATAAAAGAACTGGAAGATCCGGTACATCAGAAAGCTTTTTCAAAGGCCAAAAAAGAAACAGGGAAACTGCTGAAACGCTGGAAACCAAAAGTGATAAAAGGTACCGTTCGTTTTGGATTCGAGGATCCATGCCATACAGGGCAGGCACTTGCAGCTTTCAGTATAATCTACCCATTTATCGGAGAATTTTTATCGATAGAACCGAATTTTGAAAGAAGGATCCTGAAAGGGGATGTAAAGGTCCGCGGAGGATTCCGCATGGTGCCTCTGGTTTGTTTCCTGTGGAATCTGGTGTGGTGCAGGGAAATCCGAAAGACTTACCATGATATCCGGGAGTTTCAATTATAATCCGATGATAGATCAGACGAATATAAACAGAACAAGTATAGATTAGACAGTACAAGTCGATAGTACGAGGAGGAAAAAAGATGGCTGAAAATAATTTTAAGGGAACCGTAGAGGCGCTGTTCCATGGGATGGACGCAGTTGTGTCATCCAAGACGGTAGTAGGAGATGCAATCCATATCGGAGATACGATCATCTTACCGCTGGTGGATGTGTCATTTGCGGTAGGTGCGGGCGCGTTCAATGCAGATAAGAAAGAAAAAGGTGCCGGAGGTATCGGTGGAAAGATGACACCAAGTGCAGTGCTGGTGATTCAGAATGGTCACACCAAGCTTGTGAATATCAAGAATCAGGATACGATCACTAAGCTTTTGGATATGGTTCCGGATGTGATGGATCGTTTCACATCCAGAAAAGAAGACAATGTTACAGAAGATGATGTGAATAAGATCCTGGACGAAGCAGAAAAATAACCGGAATTTTTTGAAGCAGCATACATATAATGTATAAAAAGCAGGTGTGTGTCTGTGAAGAGAATCGTAGGATTTGCGTTGTTCTGGGTGGCAGCAGGAATGGTTTTGGCTCTGGTCTTACCGGGCTTATTCTGCCAGATCCTGTGTATTATTCTGTGTATTGCGGTGGGATATTGCCTGTTTTGCTGCTAAAAATAAAATGTAAACAAAAAAATATTAAATAACTCTTGCAATTCTTGCAACAGTCTGCTAGAATAACTATTGTTGCGAGTTCGGACAAAGAACTTATTATGAGCGTTAGGAGGTGCAGTCATGGCAAAATGTGCTATTTGTGAAAAGGGTGCTCACTTTGGAAACAATGTCAGCCACTCTCATAGAAAATCACCAAAGATGTGGAAATCAAATGTAAAATCTGTTCGCGTGAAAACAGAAAACGGAGCTACAAAGAAGATGTATGTTTGTACTTCTTGTTTGAAATCAGGAAAAGTTGAGCGTGCATAAGATGTATTGAAACTCAGATTTCGCTGTGTGGAATCTGAGTTTTTTTGCGCAACAAGAACTATTGTAATTGAAGATAGAACAGGGTATAATAAAATATATTGTGTTTTGATTTTGATAGATAATGAAAGAAGTGGAGGTTTTGGCTATGAAAGGATGTATGAGTACAGATTTAGGAATTATTACGATCGATCCTGAAGTAATTGCAAAATATGCAGGAACAGTAGCTGTAGAATGCTTTGGTATAGTAGGAATGGCAGCTGTGAATATGAAAGATGGACTGGTTCATCTGTTAAAGAAGGAAAGCCTGACAAGAGGAATCCATGTAAATATAAGTGATGATAACCATATCAGTATTGACTTCCACATTATTGTGGCATACGGCGTAAGTATTTCCGCTGTAACAGACAATCTGATCAGTGATGTAAAATACAGAGTGGAAGAATTCTCCGGTATGCAGGTAGATAAGATCAACGTCTATATTGAAGGCGTCAGAGTCATTGATTAGTTTGTGGATTTAAGGAGGAACGTAAGAAGTGGCTACGAAAACGATTAATGTGGACGTACTTGCAAAGATGTTTCTTGCAGGTGCTCAGAACATTGGAGCGAAAAAAGATTATATTAACGAATTAAATGTATTCCCGGTGCCGGATGGTGATACGGGAACCAATATGTCTATGACGATTATGTCAGCGGCAAAAGAAGTAACAGCATTAAACAAACCGGCTATGAAAGATCTTGCAAAGGCGATTTCTTCAGGATCTCTGCGTGGTGCAAGAGGTAACTCCGGGGTTATCCTTTCACAGCTTTTAAGAGGATTTACAAAAGCAATCAAAGAAGAAAAAGAGATTGATGTACTTGCACTTGCAGCAGCATGCCAGAGAGCAAGAGATACAGCTTACAAGGCCGTTATGAAGCCGAAAGAGGGAACAATTCTTACTGTTGCCAGTGGAATTGCGACAAAGGCAGCAGAGATGGCAGAAGAAACAGATGATCTGGAAGTGTTTATCCCGGCTGTTATTGAGCATGCACAGGATGTATTGAACCAGACACCGGAGATGCTTCCGGTATTAAAAGAAGCAGGTGTAGTAGATTCCGGTGGACAGGGACTTCTGGAAGTGATCAAAGGAGCCTATGATGCATTCCTTGGTAAAGAGATTGATTACAGTGTAATTGAACCAAGCACAGGTGTAACGGTAAATAAAGTAAATGCAGAAGATACCGCAGATATCAAATTCGGTTATTGTACAGAATTTATCATTCTGACAGAGAAAGAATTTACGGAGGACGATGAGCGTGAATTCAAGAAATTCTTAAGTTCTATCGGAGATTCTATCGTATGTGTTGCAGATGATGATGTGGTCAAGATTCATGTACACACGAATGATCCGGGACTTGCGATCCAGAAGGCACTTACTTATGGACAGCTTTCCAAGATGAAGATTGATAATATGCGTGAAGAACATCAGGAGAAGCTGATCCGTGATGCAGAGAAACTTGCCGAACAGCAGGCAAATGAAGAAGCAGCACACGAAGAAAAGAAGCCTGCAGAGCCGAGAAAGGCGATGGGATTTATCGCAGTTTCTATCGGAGCAGGTATGAATGAGATATTCAAAGAACTGGGAGCAGATTATATCATCGAAGGTGGACAGACCATGAACCCTAGTACAGAGGACATGTTAAATGCCATCGATCGGGTAAATGCTGACACTGTATTTATTCTCCCGAATAATAAGAATATTGTACTGGCAGCGAACCAGGCAAAATCACTGGTAGAAGAAAAAGAGATTATTGTAATCCCTACAAAAACAGTTCCACAGGGAATTACGGCAATCATTAATTTCATGCCGGACGCAGATGCCAAGACAAATGAAGAGGCAATGCTGGAAGAGATCAAGAATGTAAAGACCGGACAGGTAACATACGCAGTCAGAGATACACACATTGATGATAAAGAGATTCATGAAGGAGATATCATGGGTATCGGTGACAGCGGAATTCTTGCAGTTGGAAAAGATCTGGAAGAGACTACAAAAGAATTGATCGCTAATCTGGTAGATGAAGATTCAGAACTGATCAGTATCTATTATGGTGAAGAAGTATCAGAAGAAGATGCTGAGAAATTTACAGAAGAGATCACAGAACTGTATCCGGATGTAGATGTGGATATTCAGTTTGGCGGACAGCCGATCTATTATTATGTTCTTGCTGTAGAGTAAGCAAGGTGCAGAATTATAAATGAACAAAATCTGTTCAGTTTTACAATTGGAACAGATATGTATAGAACCGAATTTATATACCGGAAGTGACAATGCTTTAGGTGTATGGGTTCGGTTCTCTGCATACATGAACCGGAAGTGATTTTGCAATGTGAGATTGTAGTTATAAGATAGGAGAAGTAAGAAGGGTATGATAGAAAAGACAGACATCGGAGATTTAAAAGGAATCGGAGAGAAGACGAAGAAGCTTTTTGAAAAGATTAATGTTCATACAGTAGGCGACCTGATCCGCTATTATCCGCATGGATACGATGTATATGAGGAAGCAGTACCCATCAGTGAGCTGGAGGAGGATAAGATTCAGACAGTTACTGGTGCGATCTATGGACGTGTACAGGTATCCGGAAGCAGCCGGATGCAGGTAACGACACTTCATGTAAAAGATCTTACCGGAACGTTAAAAGTAATCTGGTTCCGTATGCCCTTCCTTAGAAATACGTTATCCGGCGGAGGCGTGATCACACTGCGTGGAAGAGTCGTCCGTAAGAAAACAGGCGATCTGGTCATGGAACATCCGGAGATGTTCTATCCTTCTGCAAAATACGAAGAGAAGCTGCATACATTACAGCCTGTATATGGTCTGACGGCCGGATTATCCAACAACATGGTTATGAAGGCCATGAAGCAGGCACTGGATGGTCTGGATCTTACAAGAGAGATCCTGCCGGATTCACTGCGTTTGAAATATGGTCTGGCAGAATACAATTATGCGGTGAGAGGAATACATTTTCCTGAAGATAAGGAAGTCTTTTATCATGCAAGAGAGCGCCTGGTATTCGAAGAATTTCTGGAATTCATTTTGTCGATCCGAAGACTAAAGGAGAAAAATGAACGTCTGGACAATAATTATCCGATGCAGTCCCGGCCGGAGGTACAGAGATTTCTGGAAAATCTGCCTTTTGAACTGACCGGTGCACAGCAAAAAGTCTGGAAAGAGATTGAGAAAGATCTTGGTTCGGACAAGACAATGTCAAGACTGGTACAGGGGGATGTCGGTTCCGGTAAGACGATCGTTGCGGTACTTGCGCTGATGAATGCGGCATTCAATGGTTATCAGGGGGCAATGATGGCACCGACAGAGGTGCTTGCAAGGCAGCATTATGAGAATATAACGAAGATGTTCGAAGATTATGATATCCCGATCAAGGTTGAACTGCTTACGGGTTCTATGACAGCGAAAGAAAAACGGCGTGCATATGACCGGATTGAATGCGGACTGGCGAAAATTATTATCGGAACGCATGCATTGATCCAGGGGGCTGTAAGCTATGATAACCTCGGGCTTGTCATAACTGATGAACAACACAGATTTGGAGTAAAACAGCGGGAAACATTTGCATTAAAGGGTGGAGAACCTCACGTATTGGTTATGAGTGCGACGCCGATCCCAAGAACGCTTGCGATTATTTTATATGGTGATCTGGATATATCAGTGATTGACGAACTTCCGGCGAACCGTCTTCCGATTAAAAACTGTGTGGTAGATACCGGATATCGCAATAAAGCCTATAATTTCATGAAAAAACAGATCGCAGAAGGACGTCAGTGCTATGTGATCTGTCCGATGGTAGAAGAAAGCGAGACAATGGAAGCCGAAAATGTAACGGATTATACAGTAGCACTTCAAGAAGAGATGGGTGATCAGATCCAGGTGGCCTGTCTGCATGGAAAGATGAAGCAGGCACAGAAAGACGATATTATGGACCGGTTCGGAAGAAATGAGATTCGGATTCTGGTGTCAACCACAGTTATCGAAGTTGGAATCGACGTGCCAAATGCAACCGTCATGATGATCGAAAATGCCGAACGATTTGGTCTGGCGCAGCTTCATCAGTTAAGGGGACGTGTGGGACGTGGAAAATATCAGTCTTACTGTATCTTCATGAGTGCCTCAAAGTCAAAGGAAACGAAAGAACGGCTGGATATTCTAAATCACTCAAATGATGGATTCAAGATTGCAAGCGAGGATTTAAGACTACGTGGTCCCGGAGACCTTTTTGGCATCCGCCAGAGCGGACTTATGAATTTCAAGCTTGGAGATATCTATCAGGATGCGAAGATCCTTCAGATGGCAAATGAGGCCGCAGATCAGCTTACGGAAGAAGATGAAGAATGGATCAGAAAACTGCCGAATTATGAGAATGCGGCAGGAGTTGTGATATAACATAACGGGGGAAATCACTGCAGATGGATCCGCCGGATATAACAAAGAAGCCGCAATGTGAAGACTCTGTGAATATAACAAAAAATAATCAACACATGACAACTTTGTAATAATAGAAATCATGTGTTGATTTTTTGCAATTTTCCAGTCTGCGTTTCTAGCTTTTGCAGGCGGTGTCAGACTATTTGCCTGCCATCTGTTTTTCCTGCTGTTCAATCATTTTCTTAACCATATAACCGCCGACAGATCCGTTCTGTCTTGATGTCAGGTCTCCGTTGTAGCCGTCTGATAACGGAACTCCAAGTTCGCTTGCTACCTCATACTTGAATTTGTCTAATGCACCCTTTGCCTCAGGTACGGCTGCTTTGTTTGATGAACGATTTGCCATTTTTATACTCCTCCTTCTGGTAACTTTGTAACTTTTTCCTTGTTGTTACATCCATAGTATGTGGAGAAATATAATTAATACACTAGAAGAGTTTTCATAATCTGGAAGAAATTTCAGATTCAAAAATTTTATACACAGGTTATTCGTCCCAGCCTTCGTAGAAGCGGATGTTCATGGAGATATTGCGGACGATCTCACCGTCTTTTACTTCGATATCTTCAATATCAGATACGTATGGGATCATCGGTTCATCTTCGGAAAGTTCCAGTGTGATCCAGTCACGTGCCGCTTCATTGGCACTTTCAATGGCTTCATCCAGAGTCTCACCTTCTCCATAACAACATTCCAGGTCCGGGAAATATCCTTTATAATGTCCTTCCTCAGTTTTGTGAAATACTGCAGGGTATATAAATTTCATAATTTGTCATCCTTTCAAAAAGTGTTCCTGTCTATTATATGATTTTCGGAGTGGGAAAACAATAGGTGGATGGAATAATGTACAATTTTCAATATGTAAAAATGAATAATAAAAAAATAAATATAGATAAATATATTATACAATGCTACAATGAAATCATAAAATATTAGATAATTTCGGAAGGAAAATCATGTTAGGAAAATTAGAATTAAAACTTAAATCTAAGGATAAATTAGAGTATCAAATGTCATCGTTATTTCATGGAGCCTTAATGGAAGTGTTACCGGAAAAGTATGCTGATTACTTACATACGTCGCAATTACATCCATATACACAGCACTTAGAATTTCGTGAAGGAGAATGGTATTGGATTATCTGTTGCTTAAATAAAGAAGCTATAAAAATAATCATTCAAGATACACTATGGAATATTGAAAATATAGAAATTAAGAATAGGAATTTAACGGTATTAATTACTCGGAGGAGTTATTCGGAGATAACGTATCAGGAATTAATGAATCGTTTTTATGAAAATGATTATAGTCCTTATATACAAATACATTTTTTGACACCTACTGCATTTAAACATAAGGGAAGGTATCTGTTTTATCCGGACATCAGATGTATATTTCAAAGCCTGATGAATAAATATGATTCGGCAATTTGCGATGAAAGCATGATGGATATGGATACGTTAGAACAATTAACGGAAAATGCACATATTATTCGATATGATCTAAAGAGCGTGGGATTCTGCTTGGAAGGAGTAAAAATCCCGGCATTTATAGGAAAACTTACTATAAAAATGAATGGAACCAGAACGATGTCTAACTTTGCAAATATGCTGTTTGAATTTGGAGAATATTCAGGTGTGGGAATTAAAACTGCGCTTGGTATGGGATGTATAAAAAAGATTGATGAAAGGGGAAGAAAATGCTAACAGACAATCAGATAAAACTAATCGTTGGAAGTTTACTGCATGATATCGGAAAAGTTGTATATCGCAGCGGTGACGGAAGAAATCACAGCCAAAGTGGCTATGAATATTTAAAGAATGAAGCAGATATTCACGATGTAAAGATTTTAAACTGTGTGAGATATCATCATGGTGTATATTTGAAAAATGCACGTATTCCGGAAGATGATGTTGCATATATCACTTATTTTTCTGATAATGTTGCGGCTTTTTCGGATCGTAGAGCAGCAGAAAATCCAGAGGACGGATTTGATAAAACAATGCCGCTGGATAGTGTATTTAATATTTTAAATGGTAATAAAGGAAATGGGCATTATGCGATGCAGGTGTTGGATGTAAAAAAAGGAATAAATTATCCAACGGAAACACCTGTAAAAATGGATGATTATTTTTACAAGACAGTTATACATAATATTACAGAGAATTTGAAAGGAATTACGTTTGATGAGGAATATTTAAATTCATTATTATTGGTGTTAGAAGCAAATCTCTCTTATATACCATCATCAACATCGAGAAGAGAACTGGCAGATATTTCCCTGTATGATCATATGAAAATGACGGCAGCAGTAGCGTCCTGTGTAGAGCAGTATTTGGAAGAACGAAGTGAAAATAATTATAGAAAATACTTGCTGGAAAATGCAAAACAAGCATATGATGAAAAAATGTTTTTGTTATATTCAATGGATATATCCGGTATACAAAAATTTATTTATACGATAGCTGACAAGGGAGCTTTGAAAGGTTTGCGAGCAAGAAGCTTTTATTTGGAAATCATGATGGAACATCTGGTAGATGAACTTTTGATGCAGCTTTCATTGTCTCGCGCAAATTTGATTTATACGGGTGGAGGGCATAGTTATATTCTGCTGCCAAATACAAAGCATGTTCGAGAATCCCTGGAGAGATATGAACAAGAAATAAATCACTGGTTTATAGAAAAATTTGATATAGCACTTTATATGGCAAGTAGTTATGCGATGGCGAGTGCAAATGATTTAAGAAATGTTCCAGAAGGTAGTTATTCGGAATTATATTTAAAGATGTCAAAAAGAATATCAGAAAAAAAGGGACATCGTTATAATGGGGATATGATACGGTTTATGAATCATAGAAATAAAGATGGAGAAAGGGAATGTAAAGTGTGCCGTAGAACAGGACAACTTATAGATGACAAATGCCCGATATGCAGAGCATTGGAAAATGTGTCTGGCAGTATTATGAAGAAAGAAAAAAGGCACTTTACAGTTGTTTGTGAGGCATTAGAAAATTCATTACCGTTGCCACAAAATAAATACCTAATAGTGGATACAAAAGAATCTTTATTAAAGAATATGGAAAAGGATACATATGTCCGCTGTTATACAAAAAACGATATTTATACGGGAAAACATATGATGACAAAGATATGGGTTGGGGATTATACAACCGGAGATACATTTGAACAATTTGCGGAACAGGCAGACGGAATTAAAAGAATTGGAGTTTTAAGGGCTGATGTAGATAATCTTGGAACGACGTTTGTATATGGATTTCAAAGAAAAAATGGAGATGGGAAATATGCGACATTGTCAAGGGCAGCAACGCTTTCAAGACAGTTATCACTTTTTTTTAAATGCTATATAAATGAACTTTTAGAGAAAGAAGAACGGAAAGTAACGATTGTCTATTCTGGCGGAGATGATGTATTTCTTGTTGGTGCATGGAATGATGTAATTGCGGCATGTGTGGATTTAAAAAATGCTTTAGAGCGTTTTACTGAAGGAACATTGACAATATCCGGTGGTATCGGAATTTATCCTTCGAAATATCCGGTGAATATTATGGCAAAAGAGGTTGAGAGATTAGAAGACAATTCAAAAAACATGGATGGGAAAAATGCGATTACTATTTTTGATGAAAATCATGGTTATCCGTGGGATGAATTTGAGAATAAAGTATTGAATGAAAAGCTTTCTGCAATAAAAGAATATTTTGCGGAGGAAGATGAACGGGGAATGGCATTTTTATATCATCTGGTAGATTTGCTTCGAAATACAGAGGAAAAGATTAATACTGCAAGATATGTCTATTTATTATCACGGATGGAACCTGAGAAAGACGAAAATGGAAAAAGAGAAAATTATAGAAAATTTTCAAAGAAGATGTATGAATGGAGTAAAGATGAGTGTGATCGAAAACAATTAATAACGGCAATATACTTGTACGTATATTTAAATCGAGAGAGAGGAGAACAGACAGATGAGACTGACAGAAGATAATTATGTTGACATTGCAGAAAAGGCAATAAAAAAACTAAGCGGAGAAAAAAACAAAAACGGAAAACCAATCCCGTTGGTAACAACTTCGAAAATTAGAAACTTATTAGCAATGACTGCAGATATTTATAATGAGGTAGTGAATTCGAAGGAAGAAACGCTTTCTTCGGAATTGATTGGAAGAATCAATTATATGAAAATAAGGTTTATATATGAAGCAGGCCGAGAGCCGAAAGTAAGAAGGATTGTGGAAGAAGCGGATATACTGTCGCATCTGGATGAAATAAATGGAAGCCGAAAGCAATATATTTTATTTAGCCATTATATGGAGGCATTGGTTGCATATCGTAAGTTTTATGGCGGAAAAGATGAATAAGGGGAGGAAAAAAGATGTTTGCGAAAATTGAGATAAATGGAACTATAGAAATTGTTACGGGATTACATATTGGTGGTTCAAGTGCATTTTCTGCAATTGGTGCAGTGGATTCTCCGGTGATCAAAGATGGAAGAACCAATATGCCAATGATTCCTGGCAGCAGCTTAAAAGGAAAAATAAGAACACTTCTTGCAAAAAGATATAATAATATAGTTGCTCAAACACCGGATGATGATGCGGAATGTTTGACGAGACTTTTTGGAAGTTCTAAAAAAGGAAATATAAAGACGAGTAAAGTCCTTTTTTCAGACATGTTTATTGAAAATATGGATGAGTTAAGGCAGGTGGGTTTAACGGGACCGACAGAGGTAAAGTTTGAAAACAGCATACAAAGAGCAACAGCTGTGGCAAATCCAAGACAGATTGAAAGAGTTGTAAGAGGAGCAAAATTTCCATTGCATTTGATATATGAGGTTACAAAAGAGGAGGAAATTGTAGAGGATTTTAAAATTTTAAAAGATGGACTTCAATTACTGGAATATGATTATTTGGGTGGAAATGGATCCAGAGGATATGGAAGAGTTAAAATATCTAATATACAGCTAGAAGTAGTAGTTGGGGATGTTGATGATACTATTATGGAGAAATGTCAGAAAATTATGGAATGTTAGGGAGTACGATTATGAAGTATTCAATTTATAAACTGGAATTTCAAACAGGTGTACATTTAGGAATGGGTATGTTGAATGAAAGTGAATACACATTTCGGGCGGATCAGTTATTTTCTGCGTTATATATAGAAGCATTGAAGTTAAAGTGTGAAAAGGAATTTTATGATTGCGTGAAAAGAGGAAAGTTACTTTTTTCAGATGCGTTTCCATACTTGGGAAAAACGTATATGATACCGAAGCCAATGCTATATGTAGAACCAAAGGTCCGTGGAATATCAGAACAAAAGAAATTATTCAAGAAAATGAAGTTTATTTCAATTGAGCAGATAGAAGAGTTTTTAAATGGAACAATGAATTTATCGGAGGATCCGATGAAAAATTATGGAGAATATATACAGCAATCGATGGCGAATGTAAGACGTGAAGAAGAAACAGAACCCTATCGGGTGGGCACGTTTTATTTTTCAAAGGATAACGGATTATATGTAATTGTTTCCTATGAAAGTGATACGGAAAGAATGTTGGCAGAGGACTTGCTGGAAGCGTTAGCGTATACTGGAATTGGTGGGAAAAAATCGGTTGGACTTGGTAAATTTAAATTATTAAAGGGTAAAATGTCGGAATGTCTGCTTGAACATTTGAACAGTAATTCTAAAAAGAAGTTATTGCTGTCAGTAGCACTGCCACGAGATGATGAACTAGACAGGGTTTTGAAAAGTTCGTCCTATCAATTGGAAAAACGCTCTGGCTTTGTGGCCTCTTCAGCATATGCAGACGAATGGAGAAAAAAGAAAGATTTATATGTATTTGCATCTGGATCATGTTTTGTAGAGTTATTTGAAGGGGATATATATGATGTGTCGGATGGAGGAAAACATCCGGTTTACCGATATGCTAAGCCGCTATTTATGGGGGTATAGAGATGAATGATTATTTAAAATGTTATAATGTAAAAATTCATGCCTTATCTCCGATTTATATAGGGTCAGGAGAAAAAATAGGAAAAAAGGAATATATTTATATGCCATGGCGACAGAAAGTTATTATTCCTGATTTTGATAAAATGTATCAGAATATTTGTGAAAAGGGGTTGCGGCAGGAGTTTATAAATTATATGATGGATAATACTCCGAAAGGTCCTTCAATAGGACAGTGGCTTCAAAAACATCAATTTGAAGAAGCGGATTATGAAAGATTGAAAAAATATGAATTGGATGGTGGAGAAGCATTTTCATCACGTACCTCCAGACCGAAGGAAATAGAAGCATTCATGAAAGATGCATATGGCATACCATATGTTCCGGGCAGCAGTATCAAAGGAATGATTCGTACTGCTCTAATAGCGCGTGAAATAAAAAATAATTCAGAAAAATATGCAGACACAAGAGAGCTTATTTGGAAAAATTCAATCGAAAGAACAAATAGAAAAACGTGTTTAAAAGATGAAATAAAACAGTTAGAAAAACAGGTGCTGTATATATTGGAAAGAGATGAACGAAATGCCGGGAATGCGGTGAATGATAATTTGTCTGGTCTGCATATAGGAGACAGTAATCCAATAGATTTGAAGCAGTTGACATTATGTCAGAAAATTGATTATACTTTAGACTATGTAGAAAAAGAATTGCCTTTGTTAAGAGAATGTATCATTCCCGGAACAGATATAGAATTTGAAGTATCTATTGATAGTACTCTATGTCCGTATGATATGGAAGATATTATAAATGCGGTGAATGATTTTCAAGAAATTTGTTACAAGTATTTTTATGCAAGATTCCGACGGGGATCAAAAGAAAAAAATATCGTCTGGCTTGGCGGTGGATGTGGCTTTTTATCAAAGACAGTCATATATCCATTGTTTGGAAGTAGAGCTGTGAAAGTAGTAGATAATATTTACCGAAATACATTAGGCCCTTCTTATGGAAAACATAAGCATACAAAAGATCTCGGGCTTAAAATAGCACCACATGTGTGTAAATGCACAAGATATCGAGGGAAACTGTATGATATGGGAATGGGACGAATTGAGTACCAGAAACTATGATTTTGCGCCGATGCCTGTAAAATACAGCATTTTAAGCTCTGGACAGGTGCTTATGAACATGAAATTATCTGGTTTGTGCGTTTGCACCGCAAACCAGATAATTCCCTTTGAATTTTCAAGGGGAATACGAGGAAGGGGTAGAAATAGAGATACCCCGTAGAGGGGACGAAAACATATTGTACCATTGTATTCTTTGTTTGTCAATGGTAGAAATAGAGATACCCCGTAGAGGGGACGAAAACATTGTCCTGTCTGCTATATAATTATCACAAATAGAGTAGAAATAGAGATACCCCGTAGAGGGGACGAAAACGCTATTCCTTTTTGTTTGAATTTCTTTTCTGCCAAGTAGAAATAGAGATACCCCGTAGAGGGGACGAAAACCTTGCGGATGATCTCTGTTGCCATTGTCATGTGTGTAGAAATAGAGATACCCCGTAGAGGGGACGAAAACAAATTCTTTTTAAATTTCGATTTCTTTAAAATCGTAGAAATAGAGATACCCCGTAGAGGGGACGAAAACTACTCTTCTACTACCTCTAACTTCTTCAAATCCTCGTAGAAATAGAGATACCCCGTAGAGGGGACGAAAACGCCTTGCAATTTCTGTCATTGTCATGTCTTTACTCAGTAGAAATAGAGATACCCCGTAGAGGGGACGAAAACTGCGGTACGCCTTGCGTTATGGTTTATCGTTGATTGTAGAAATAGAGATACCCCGTAGAGGGGACGAAAACGATTCGAAAGCTGGAATAATTGCATATTTCACAAGTGTAGAAATAGAGATACCCCGAAGAGGGGACGAAAACCATTTCGTGTTGTTCCAATTTTGCCGTTGTTTTTATTGTAGAAATAGAGATACCCCGAAGAGGGGACGAAAACTGCTAGATGTAAACCGGAAGCATTTAAAACCTTGTAGAAATAGAGATACCCCGAAGAAGGGACGAAAACTGTTTTACCCAACCACTATACAAGAAACTTTTCAGTAGAAATAGAGATACCCCGTAGAGGGGACGAAAACATGTGTGTAAAATACGTTTGAATTTAACATAATATGTAGAAATAGAGGTACCCCGAAGAGGGGACGAAAACGTTCTTCCAACCACTCTTTTGCCTGATCTTCTGTAGTAGAAATAGAGATACCCCGAAGAGGGGACGAAAACCTATCAAAAGTCCCTGTATAGTCCATTTACACACCGTAGAAATAGAGATACCCCGAAGAGGGGACGAAAACTATTTCTGAATGGACTTTCCATTTCATACCGAACAAGTAGAAATAGAGATACCCCGAAGAGGGGACGAAAACCTTTTGCCGTTTCCGTGTTATATGTTTTTCCATTAATGTAGAAATAGAGATACCCCGAAGAGGGGACGAAAACTGTGTTTGGTTGCCGTATGTGATGGTTAGGGCTTGTGTAGAAATAGAGATACCCCGAAGAGGGGACGAAAACTCCTGCGCTGTTCGAGCTGTCTCTTCATCAATGTCGTAGAAATAGAGATACCCCGAAGAGGGGACGAAAACTCCTGCGCTGTTCGAGCTGTCTCTTCATCAATGTCGTAGAAATAGAGATACTCCGAAGAGGGGACGAAAACCTTTGTTTAAATTTTAAAACATCCTCCTTTTTTCAGTAGAAATAGAGATACCCCGTAGAAGGGACGAAAGTAATTCTGTTCCATTAAACATTTCAATTTTCAACAGTAGAAATAGAGATATTCCGAAGAGAAAACGAAAACAACATATACATTTAATGCCAATTAGGCAATTTTTCAGTAGAAATATACTTGAAAAAATTATAGAAAGTTATACCTTAGTACAAAAAGAGAGGATGTGTGAAATGAGTTATTTATATGTAAGCGAGCAGGGAGCAAGTATAGGAATAACAGCCAATAGATTTCAAGTGAAATACAAAGATGGGCTAACAAGAAGTATTCCAGTTGAAACATTGGAAGTAATAGAAGTATTTGGCAATGTTCAAATTACAACTCAATGCTTGATAGAATGTTTAAAACGTGGTGTTAATGTGTTATTCTATTCTACAAATGGAGCGTATTATGGAAGATTAATTTCAACCTCGCATGTAAATGTCCAGAGGCAACGAAAACAAGCAGATATAGGAAAAAATGAAGAATTCAAACTGGCATTCTCGAAAAGAATAATTAATGCAAAAATCCGAAATCAAATTGTGATATTAAGGCGTTATGTCAGGTCGAGAAAAGTAGATATTGAACGTTCTGTTATTGAAATGCAGAATATGTATAAGAAAATAGACGGTGCATCTACAATAGAACAAGTCATGGGATATGAGGGAACTGCAGCAAAGACATACTTCAAAATTCTTGGAACTTTAATAGAACCGGAATTTAGCTTTAAAGGAAGATCGAAACGTCCGCCGTTAGATCCTTTTAATTCTATGATCAGTTTGGGATATTCGATTATCATGAATGAGCTATATGGAAAGATAGAAGGAAAAGGATTGAATCCTTATTTTGGTGTGATGCACAAAGATAGAGAAAAGCATCCAACATTGGCAAGTGATTTGATGGAAGAATGGAGGGCAGTATTAATTGATTCTACTGTATTGAGTATGATAAATGGACATGAAATAACCAAAGAAGAGTTTTATACGATGACAGAGCAACCGGGAGTATTTCTGGAAAAGGATGCGTTGCGGAAATATATAAAAAAATTAGAAGGAAAATTCCGAACAGAAAATAAATATCTTTCTTATGTGGATTACAGTGTGAGTTTTAGACAGGCATTGGATATGCAGATTGGACAATTTATAAAAGCAATAGAAACAGAAAACCCTGAAGAATATTTCCCAATCGTTATTCGCTAGGTGAAAATATAATAGTATTCGTAGAAAGAAGGAAAAATGGAAAATTATTTTTGGAATACAGAGATTCCTGCAAAGAAAAAGAAGGTATATATTCTTGTGATTTATGATATTGTTGATAATAAACGCCGGGTAAAATTCGCAAATAAAATGAGTGGATATGGATTTAGAGTTCAAAAATCTGCATTTGAAGCAATGATTACAGAAAATTTATATAAGAAATTGTTGACAGAGATCCCATGTTTGATAGATAAAAATATTGATACTGTAAGAATATATAAAATAAGAGGATCAGGAGAAGTGAAACTTTTCGGAGTCAGTCCGAAAATTGAAGATGAAGAAGTTATTGTTTTATAATAGAGGAGAATAGAAGATATGAATCAGACAATTTTATTTACACCGGTTGGGGGAACAGATCCTATTTCATCTACAAATTGCAAAGATGGATCAATGTTGCATATTTGTAGATTTTACAAACCAAATAAAGTTATAATGTATATGTCAAAAGAAATGTTGGATTATCAGGAAGAAGATGATAGATATCGGTATTGTTTGAATAATCTGGCGAAAAATCAAAAACGTGAAATGGAGTATCAGATTATAGAAAGGAAAGAACTTACGAATGTTCATGAATTTGATTATTTTTATCAGGATTTTAGGAAAATAATTTATGAAATATATGAAAAAATGGATACGTCAGATACGTTGTTGTTAAATGTGTCATCAGGTACGCCTGCAATGAAAAGTGGACTATTGGTGTTGCAGACACTAGGGGAATTTCCAGCAAAAGTAATTCAGGTAGCTACTCCGGAGAAAAAAATAAATGAGCATTATCATAAAGATTATGATGTGAAAACATTGTGGGAGTTAGATGAAGATAATGAGGAAGGAGCTGAAAATCGTTGTAAAGAGATTGAATGCCCGACTTTATCTAAAATAAAAAAAGAAGAAATTATAAAGAAACATATTTTAGCGTATGATTACAAGGCGGCATTGGATGTTGCAGATACATTGGAAAAAGAAGAAACAGAAAAATATCGTGATTCAATTTATATGGCATCACGTAGATTGATGTTAGATTTTATTGGGGTGGATGAGATGATTAGGAAGACGGGGATACAATGTCTTCCTGTACGTACATCATCAGAAAGAAAGTATTTTGAATATGCATTAAACTTAAAAATACGATTAGAAAAAAGTGAATATGTAGATTTTATCAGAGCAGTGACACCAATTATTGTAGATATGTTTGAATTAATCTTGAAAAAGCAATGTGGAATCAAAATAGATGATTTTTGTGATAAGTATAAAAAGAATGGAAAAACAATCCGGGTTTGGTCAATGAAAAAATTGAAGGATACGAATGTCGGGGATACATTAAACAGTTTATACATAGGTGGATTTAAAGAAAAGAATATTTATTCGAGTCATTTGAAAGGGTTGATAGAAGAATATTCGGAAGATACACATTTAATTCAGCTTGTAAAAAATATTCGTTCAGTTGAGGCGAATATTCGTAATTTGGCAGCTCATGAGATTGTGTCGGTAACAGATATCACAATAAAAGAGTTAACAGGATTTACTGCTGGAAAAATAATGGGAATGATCCAAGAACTATTTGGGTATACAGGAATTTCTATAAAAGAGGACTATTGGAATTCATATGATAAGATGAATAATATGATTTTGGAAAGAATGTAAATATAGTTATTTGGAGTGAAAGAATTTTTGTGAAATTAGTAAGTGTAGAATGTTACTATATAAGAGACTGTGATTTTGTTTTAATGGAAATATGGTATACTATGAATAAATAATATAGGAAAAGCATAAATATAATAATTAATAAGGAAAGGATGGTGAATTTATATGTGTACTAAGAATGAACTGCATATAATCCTGAAATTAATGGCAAAGGCATATCGGGATATATATGGGAAAAAACTTGTCACAGTATTGTTATATGGCTCATATGCAAGAGGAGATTATGAAAAAGATTCAGATATTGACATTGTAGCAATTGTACATGGGAATCGGCTTGAGCTTCAAAATAAATTGAAAGAAATATGGGATATATCAGCTGATCTGGAAGTAGAATATGGAACGATTGTTTCTCCGACGGTAATTCCGTATGAAGAGTTTGAAAAGTACAAGAATGACTTACCGTATTATAGAAATATACAGAAGGAGGGAGTGAAAGTCGTTGCCTGATAATAGAAAAGAATTGATGAAATATAGGTTAGAGATGGCAGAGGAGAGACTGCATTCTTCAAAAGTTCTGTTAGAGGCTGGTAGTTATAAGGATTCGATAGGGCGTTCGTATTATGCCATGTTTACAGCGGTAAGAGCATTACTTGCAATGGAAGGACAAGATTTTTCGAAACACGCAGGTGTAATAGCATATTTTCAGAAAGAATTTGTTAAGACTGGGAAAGTTGATAGGAAGTATTCTAAATATATAAGTCAGGCATTTCAGATTAGAAATAATACTGATTATGCGGATTTCTTTATTGTTTCGGCACAGGATGCGAAAGAACAGTACGAAAAAGCAAAGGAATTTTTGAAAGTCATAGTAAAATATTTGAGCGAAAACTATTAGATAGGTTTTATGGAATAATGTACAATTTCTCCGAGTAAGATAATAATAATTGAAAAGATGTCAGCGAGGAATCAGATGCGATGCGGCATAGACGATGTATCAGTGCAATACTAATGTCTTTTGTACTATTTTTACAACCGGTATATGCAGTTCCAACGGAAGAAAATCAACCGGAGAGTATACAGGAAAATACCACGGAAAACGTGAAAAGCCAACAAGAGCAGATCAGTGCACCGTCGGCAATCCTGATGGAAGCATCAACAGGACAGATTATATATGAAAAAAATCCGGATGAGAAATTACCGCCTGCAAGTGTAACAAAAGTTATGACATTGTTGTTAATATTCGATGCACTGGACAGTGGGCAGATCAAGCTGGGGGATGAAGTGACAACATCTGAATATGCAGCATCCATGGGTGGCTCACAGGTATTTCTGGAGCCGGGGGAGACACAGACGGTAGATACACTGATTAAATGTATCTCTGTGGCAAGTGCGAATGATGCATGTGTGACGATGGCCGAATACATCTGCGGAAACGAAGAAGAATTTGTTACAAAGATGAACAAACGGGCAAAGGATCTTGGCATGAAGAATACACATTTTGTAAATTGCAACGGTCTGGATGCAGACGGTCATCTGACAACGGCAAGAGATATTGCATTGATGTCAAAAGAACTGATCACTACATATCCTCAAATCTTTGATTACTGTAACATCTGGATGGAGAATATCACACATAAAACCCAAAAGGGCGAATCAGAATTCGGACTTACGAATACAAACAAACTGATCCGTCAGTATGAATATGCAACCGGATTAAAGACCGGCTCTACCAGTAAAGCCAAATTCTGTGTATCCGCAACCGGAAGGAAAGGCGACATTGATCTGATCGCCGTGATCATGGCAGCAGATGACAGCAAAGCCAGAGTCAGAGACGCGATTACTTTATTGAATTATGGTTTCGGCAAATGTCAGAAATACACAGAAAAGAAACAAAAGAAGATATCACCGGTTGAAGTCAGGGGTGGCAGAGAAAAACAGGTAAAGGTACGCCAGCAAGGTGCATTCACCTATGTAGACACCACAGGTGCAGATTTGACCAAGATAGAAAATAAAACCAGAAAAGATAAGAATGTAAAAGCACCATTAAAAAAAGGTGAAAAAGTGGGTGAAACAATGTATTACCTGAACGGTAAAAGAATCGGATCCATAGACATCATCACGACAGAAGAAATCGAGAAACAAAATTATAGAAGCGCATTAGAGAATGTGTTGGAAGAGTATGTACTTTAAAAGCAGTATATGCTCGAAATAGGTTGTTGTTGGAAAATCTTAAGGGACAAAATTCTGCGTTAGAGGTTCGAAATTTGACTGTTTGAGGCGTATGCCGAGTTTCAGATTTCGGAACTCTGTTTTTAGCAGAATTTTGTCCCTTTAGATTTTCCTGCCGACGGAATCTGAACAGGAATGGCTTGTTAAGTTTTGTGGAGGTCCGGGAGTCCGGTTCCCAAGATTAAATAGCCCGAGTATACTCCTTCAACCACTCACGTTCCTCATCATTAAGATGCGGAGCAACAATCTCATAAACTTTCTTATGATACTCGTTTAACTGCTCGCGTTCCTGATCTGTCAGCATCTCTGGAATGATTGCATCCAGATCGATCGGAACATATGTGATAGGCTCGAAGTATAAGAACTGTCCGTATTCATTCTTAGGATCTTTTCTTACCAGAAGTTCATTTTCAGTACGGACTCCGTGGCTGCCTTCGATATAGATACCAGGTTCGTCTGTGATGACAAGTCCGGCCATCAGAGGAGCCTGCTCTTTTTCACGGATTGCGCAGCGGAATCCGCAGGAAGCTTCGTGGATGTTCATCAGATATCCGACATCATGTCCGGTACCGTGGTTAAAGTTGATGCCACGTCTCCATGCCGGCATTCTGGCCAGAACATCCAGGTTGTATCCGGTAGTTCCTTCAAGGAATACGGCATGTGCAAGATTGAAGTTACACTGTAATACAGTTGTGAAATCTTCCTTCATCTGCTGAGTCAGTTCGCCAAAAGCGAAAGTACGGCTGATATCAGTAGAACCTTCTAAGTATCCTCCGCCTGTATCGGTCAGGAATAATCCGTTCTGTGTCAGAGGAACATCTGTCTCCGGAGTCGGTTCATAGTGAACGATCGCAGCATGCTCAGCGGAAGCGCAGATTGGTTCAAAGCTCTGCCATAAGTAACCTTCCTGTTCTTTACGCAATGTTTCCAGTTTGGCAGCAGCACCAAGCTCTGTGATCTCGATCTTGCCGATATTTGTCTTCAGCCAGTACATCCATTTTGTCATGGCTACGGCATCTTTTTTATGAGCGTTGATGATGTTTCTGATCTCGACATCATTTTTCTTTGCCTTCATTGCAATCGTCGGGTTCACCTGCTGAACAACCTTTGTGCCGCCAGGAATGTTGTTGAACAGTGCATAGTTCAGACGGTTCGGGTCTACCAGAACCGTAGATGCGGTGTCTAAGTTCTTGATGTCCTCATAGATTGCATTATACGGATGGATGGTGATGTTGTTCTTTGCAAGATCAGCTTTCATATCGTCATTTAATTTGCGTTCATCGATGTAAAGCTTCATTTCGTCCATTGTGATGACTGCATAAGAAAGTAATAATGGGAAGAAATCTACATCATCTCCACGTAAATTTGTGATCCAGCATACATCGTCAAGTGCAGCGATAACATGTACATCGGCACCTGCCTTTTTCATAGCCTCACGGACACGTGCAAGTTTGCTCTCTGTACTTTCACCTGTGTATTCTTCGCCGAGTGCGAAAGCCGGCTTTTCAGAAAGCGCAGGACGGTCTGCCCATACTTCTCCGACAAGATCTTCGGAATAGTTGATCTTGGCATCTTTAGAAGCAACGGCTTCTTCCAGTGCAGCTCCCTCTTCGATGGCAACGACACGTCCGTCGAATCCGAGTGTACCACCTTCAGGTAATGCAGAAGCAATAAATTCTTCTACTGTAGGAACGCCAGGCTCGCCCATCTTATAGAGCTTTACGCCTGTTCCGGCTAACTGCTGGTCAGCCTGAAGAAAATATCTTCCGTCAGTCCAGAGGCCTGCTTCATCCTTTGTGAAGACAGCAGTTCCGGCAGAACCTGTAAATCCTGTGATATATTCTCTTACTTTAAAATGATCGCCGACATATTCACTCTGATGAAAATCATCGGTAGGAACCATGTAGACGTCATATCCTCGTTCTTCCATTAATGCGCGAAGAGCGGAGATTCGTTCTGGTATATTCATAACAAAAACCTCCTTATAATGAATTGAATAACCTACAAGAATGAATTTTAGCACAATTAATTGAAAATGAACAGAAAGAATTATATAATAAACCCGGATGTAAAGGAGAAGTAGAAATTGATAAAAATAATTCTGATAATTGTGGCAGTTTTTATAGTGTACTGCCTGATAGAAATGATAAGAGAACTGCGGGATTTCCGCGTGACGAAGTATCGGATCTGCTCACAGAAATTAAATGGAATCAAAAAGGAAAAAAAGATTATATTCTTAAGCGATCTACACAACCGGATGTATGGAGAAGAGAATGAACGCCTGCTGGAAAGTATTCGGAATCAGCATCCGGATCTGATTCTGATCGGCGGTGATATGCTGGTCAGAAAGGATGGAAATTCTTATGATAAGACGGTTCATTTTCTTGCAAAACTGCCGGGAATCTGCCCGGTTTATTGTGCAAATGGTAATCATGAACAGAAATTAAAAGAACTGCCGGATAAGTATGAACAATCTTATGAAGAGTACAAAAAAGCACTGACGGCATCTGGAATCCACATGTTAGAGAATGCATCAGAGACAGTAAAATTGGACGAAGTGCCTGTGAAACTTTCTGGCCTGGAGATCCCGCTTGGAGCGTATGCAAGATTTGGAAAGAAAGAACTTTCGTTAAAAGAAATCACAGACCGTATCGGAGAACACGGGGATGATTATCAGATCCTGCTTGCACATCATCCGGGATATATGAAAGAATATCTGGCATATGGGGCAGATCTGATCCTGGGCGGGCATTATCACGGCTGTGTGGTACAACTCCCGGGGATCGGTGGAGTCATTTCGACGAATTTTACACTGTTTCCAAAGTATTCCGGGGGAATTTACCCGGAAGGAGAACAGACAGCAGTTGTAAGCCGCGGACTTGGGACGCATTCGGTGCCGTTAAGACTGTGGAACTGGCCGGAGCTGATTGTTCTGGAATTATCCGGAAATGAAAGATAAAGACTTGAGTAATTTCCAAATGTCCTGTATAATAATTAAGTTATGATAATGGAGGATATGTATGGGGATTCCGGTAAAATTACAGGTATTTGAAGGTCCGTTAGACCTGCTGTTACATTTGATCGAAAAAAATAAAATAGACATTTACGACATTCCGATCGTCGAGATCACGAATCAATATATGGAATATATTAAAGCCATGCAGAAAGAAGATCTGAATATTATGAGTGAATTTCTTGTGATGGCAGCGACACTTCTGGATATCAAATGCAGAATGCTCCTTCCAAAAGAAGTGAATGAAGAAGGAGAAGAAGAGGATCCGAGACAGGAACTGGTAGAACAATTGCTAGAATACAAGATGTACAAATTCATGTCATATGAACTAAAAGACCGTGAACTGGACGGTGACCGGGTTATGTATAAGTCGGCGACGATTCCGGATGAGGTAAAAGGATATGTACCGCCGGTGAACTTGGATGAACTTCTGGGAGATCTGACACTGGTGCAGCTTAACCGTATTTTCAAAGAAGTAATGAAAAGACAGGAAAGTAAGGTTGATCCGGTACGAAGTAAATTTGGAAAAATTGAGAAAGAAGAAGTAACACTTCCGGACAAGCTTGATTATGTGACGGAATATGCCAGGTCGCACAGGAAATTTGGATTCCGGGCGTTATTAAAAAAGCAAAGCTCCAAGGTACAGGTGGTTGTTACGTTTCTTGCAATCTTACAGTTGATGAAGGAAGGCGTGATCTTTATAGAGCAGGATCAGCCATTTGATGAGATTATGATTACATCAAAAGTTGAAGAAGTATAAGGAAGATAACATGGCAAAGTTAAAAATAAAACAGATGGAAGGGATCATCGAGGCGATTCTTTTTACAATGGGGGATTCTGTAGAGATCGGAAAGATCGCAAGAGCGCTGGAACAGGATGAAGAAACTACGTGTAAAGTAATACATAAAATGATGGATAAATATGTGGCGGAAGACAGAGGCGTCCGCATCATAGAATTGGACGGTGCGTATCAGATGTGTACGAAGACGGAGATGTATGAATATTTGATCCGTGTGGCATCGCAGCCGAAGAAGCATGTCCTTACGGATGTTTTACTTGAGACACTATCGATCATTGCCTATAAGCAGCCAGTTACAAAGCTTGAGATTGAAAAGATACGTGGTGTGAAGTCAGATCATGCGGTAAATAAACTGGTAGAATATAATCTTGTATCAGAAAGAGGACGAATGGATGCTCCGGGAAAACCAATTCTTTTTGGAACAACGGAAGAATTTCTGCGAAGGTTCAGTATTCATTCATTGGATGACCTTCCAAGTCCGAATCCGGAACAGGTAGAGACGTTTAAAGAAGAAGCAGAAGAAGAAGTACAGTTAAAATTAGATATATAGAAGATGTGGCAGGAAATAACATGGAAAATCATTTCACGCGGCAGACAGCCGGTGGAGTGATTTTTTTGTTTTCCCGGGCATATATTTTCTTAACGGAATATACCCGGAGTGGAGAAATATGAAAAGACGGCCGCATAAAATCGTATCGGTGGTATTGCTGGCGGTATTGATCGCTGGCATGGGCATGGCATGCCGTATACAGAGTCTGGAATCAAGGAATAAAAGGTGGACAGAGAATACGGAGACTGCCGGAAAGATTCTGACCGAATCGGGGAAAAAAGAGGCACAGAAGCAGACGAATGGAACGGAGAACGATGATGCTGCACAGAATGCGAAGCGGGTGTTCGGGGATGAACCGGCAGAACTTTATGCCAGATCGGCGGTGCTGATGGATGCGGACAGCGGCCGGGTATTGTTCGGGAAGGATACAGATGTGGTCCGTCCGATGGCAAGTACAACGAAGATCATGACGTGTATCCTTGCGTTGGAATCCTTGCGGGAACATCCGGATCAGACGATAGAAGTATCGGATCAGGCTGCGTCCCAGCCGAAGGTACATCTTGGGATGCAGAAAGGGGAAGTGTTCTACATCAAAGACCTGTTGTATTCTCTGATGCTGGAATCGCATAATGACAGCGCTGTGGCTGTGGCAGAGGGCATTGCCGGAAGTGTAGAAGAATTTGCAAAAGAAATGAATGCAAAAGCTGCAGAAATCGGCTGCAAGAACACCCACTTCATTACGCCGAACGGACTGGATGCGGAAGATGAAGGCGGCGTACATTCTACAACGGCGGAAGACCTGGCGAAGATCATGCGGTACTGTATTATGACATCCGGGGAAAAGGAGACATTTCTTGAAGTGACCCGGACGAAGGAATATCAGTTTCAGGATGCTGACAGGAAGCGTACATTTTCGTGTCATAATCATAATGCATTTCTGGATATGATGGACGGGGCACTGAGCGGCAAGACGGGATTTACGGCAGATGCGGGATACTGTTACGTGGGAAGTTTAAGATGGGATGACCGTACATTTATCGTGGCACTTCTGGCATGCGGATGGCCGAATAATAAAGGATATAAATGGAAAGATACCAGGAAGTTAATGGAGTATGGGCTGGAGCATTATCAATATCGGGATATAGATAAAAAAATGCAGATACCGGAAATAAAAGTTGCCGGTGGCGTGGATGATAAAAAGCCGTATCAGTATTGCTTGAATGTTCCTGTGAAAATTGAGAGACCGGCGGAAGAAAACTCTAAAATTCTTATGAGAGACGGGGAAGAATTGCGGGCAAAGCTGGAACTTGCAAAATACTGGAATGCACCGCTGAAAAAAGGTGAAAAGATTGGAATGTTGACATATTATTTAGATGGATATAAGGTGGCAGAATATGAATTGAAAAACGAAAAGACAGTAGCAAAACGTGATTTTTCATGGTGTATATTCTGGATTATAAAAAGTGTGATGCTTTGAATTGCGGTACCCTGGCAAGGGAGTGACGGCATCTGGCTTAACAGACCTGAAAAATATTTTGACATTGTTATCGGGGAATGATACATTGAAATCATATTTGGGATAAGAGATATACAGGAGAGAGCATGGGAAGAGGAAGCATAACATTATATATAATGATAATTGCAGGCATGGGGATTGTACTGTCGGGCTGGTGGTATAGAAATATATGGTTTAAAGTAGAAGAGACGATAGAAATATATGTAAATGTATTCTGGATTTGCGTGTGTTTGCTAGCTGCATTAAGTATTTATGGATGGAGAATGCATGAGTTACTGGATACCTGTAACCGTACGATGGAAATACAGGAGGGCGTGATAAAAGATGTTGTTCTGATTGATACAGTTACGCAGTATGATGATTTTGATATATATGAAGTGACCTTGTACGGCAGGGAGCGGCCCATAGAAAAGGTTGTGTCAGGAATCGGATTGAAAAAGGGAATGCATGTAAGAATAGATGCGTACCGGTCTTCATTTTACGGAACACTTGTTTCCAGAATTGATGGTAAAACTCCAGAATATTATAAGAAAATAATGGAACATAAAAATGTGAAGACGCAGACAGTATTGTTATTGTTAATGCTTCAATCAATAGAAATGCTGATCATATCCGGAAGGGAGTATGTGAAACATGGAAAAAGGAAACAAGGAAGACGCTGGTTCTGGTTTGCAGCGGTCTTAGCTGAATTAACGATTCTTGTTCCATTGGCGGCTATAAAATATCCGCAATATGGCAGGGTATTGAGCTGGAGTGAGGTCATTATGCTGATCCTTTATGTGATTGCGGAAATGAGGCTGGCATGGCAGGCAAATGTTGGATCTAACTGGAAGCTGTGGGAGGAAGTCAGATATATATGGCATATAGAAGGAGAGGATTCTGATACAGAAGAGGAAAGTCCAAAGTACAAGGAAATTTCTTATCAGGTACATCAGATGCAGCAGATGAGTATCAGCAGCTCGGAAAGATATTGCCGGTACAGATATAAAAATGGAATGAAAGAGGTCAGGTTTGATAAGTGGGCATGTGTAGTTGTGGGATTAGATAGTGCTTTTTTGGCCTGGCTTGTTACCTTAGGTTCGGGGAGTGATGCAAGTATCTGGGGAATTGTGGTAGCGGGAATTATTTTTGCACTGGTTATGATAATATGGGGAACAAAAATATTTGGAAAGAAGTGGGAATCCTATAAAATGGAGATGGAATCTCGGGTCCCGTGTGAATATTGTTGCATAAAAGAAGACGTGTTTGAGAATATGAAATTCAGATGCAGTGACGGACATGATGAAATATGGAGAATGAATCTAGACGAGGAAGCGAAGGTAAAAGACGGAGAAACAGTTATGGTTATTTTTATGCCGACGGCAATGGAGATGAGACTTGAACGGTTACCATATATGGATAAAATATGGGAAGGATAAAAGGAAAGTATGTTTGATAACAGATGTATGTATTATCTGACAATTGTTGTGGTAATGCTTTTTTCGGTATCATTTATAAAACTGAATAAATTTTGGGAATTAGATGTCAGATATGGAGAAGTAGAATCCGATGAAAGTATGGGGACGACTATTTTTAAAGGCGTCCGGTTCTTGATAGGAATTGTTTTGATACTGATGCCGGGAATCATGAATCCTGTATATCAGAGTACGGAAGGAATGATTGTGGAATGTGTGAAGGCAGATCCGGTGTGGCGTGTAGATGCAGATGACGGGGTATGGCATGTTACAGTGGAAGATACAGAAACCGGGACGAAAAAAATATTTTACAGGGTAAAAGGTTTGAAAAATGTCCGGGAAGGAATGAAAGTTGAGATTCATTCTTTTGATGCCGATATGTTTCTGGGAGAAGTATTCGCAAAAGTAGATGGCAGAACCACGCAGTGGTATAAAAATGGAATCAAAGAAAGACCGGGAGAACGTGTAATACTTTTGAGCTTGTTTCTTGCATATGCACTGGAGCTTTGTTGGATTATCATGAAAGGAAAACAAAAACTAGAAGAGCGAAAAATCGTTACATACTATTATTATCTGGCTATATTAGGGCTGGGATTATATGCATCAATGGTCATATTCGTGTGGAGACAGCACGTGTCCGGAAGGCCATGGTCTGATATGCTGTGTATAGGATTTTATTTGTACATGTTTGGAGAAATGGTTATAAGTCTGAGTGGGGTTCCGGTTGAAAAAATCAAACAGGAAGAAAGACTGAAAAAGGAGAGAAAAAGCTTAAGAGCGGAACAGGAAAACAGAGACGAAAAGGAAAGGTTCGAGACGGAATGGAGAGAACGGGAAGAAGGAAAAACAGTAAATAAGGAGAATGTTCTGAAATTGACCAAAATGGGATATATTGCTTCGAAAAAATATTGCAGAAAGAAATATCGCAAGGAAGTCAGGAAACATATGAAAGGAATCGGGCCGGTATTTTTTGCAAATACAGGAGTTCTTGTGATAATATGTTTGATTTTAGAGGGTGAAACAGCACTTTTGACTGTAGGAGCAGATATTTTATTATTTATATTGATCTATGTAATCAGCAGATGGAATGCCGGACGAAAATGCCGCGAATGGAAAAAATCGGTTGTTCCGGGGAAAATGTGCGAATATGGTATGTTCAGAATCCGCTATCTGGATCAGATAGAATTTGAATGTGCAGAAGGGAAGAAAATCATTTACCGTATGGACAGGGAAAAGGAGGATATTGGATGGGATGGAAATTTGGCGGTAGCTGTATATGTGGAAGCGCAGGACAGACTTTGTATGGAATCGCCAAGAATGCTGTCACAGTTCATCGAAAGAGACTGGGGAGATGCGGATCAGGGATGAGATTATCTTGACGCCCGGAAGTCATCTGTGATATGTTAAGTATATCTGAATCACAGATGGTTGTATTCTTTTACATTTCTGTAAAATACTCCGAGATATACAAAAGAAAAGTAATGAGGGAAAATTAAATATTGACATTCGGGATGAAGTATAATACTATATTAACCAGAGAACGAACACTCGTTCGGTGAACGGAAAAGGAGAATTATAATGGCAAATGAAGATAAGAAGCGTGCATTAGATGCGGCAATTGCAAAATTAGAGAAGGATTTTGGTAAAGGAACAGTTATGCGTCTGGGAGATCCGGCAGCACAGGTGGCAGTTGAGACGATTCCGACAGGATCATTAAGCCTGGACCTTGCACTGGGGCTCGGCGGAGTTCCAAAGGGGCGTATCGTAGAGATCTACGGACCAGAGTCAAGTGGTAAGACAACAGTCGCATTACATATGATCGCAGAAGTGCAGAAGAGAGGCGGTATTGCAGGATTTATTGATGCGGAGCACGCGCTGGATCCTGTGTATGCGAAGAATATTGGAGTAGATATTGATGAGCTGTATATTTCACAGCCGGACAGTGGAGATCAGGCTCTGGAGATTACAGAGACAATGGTAAGATCCGGAGCGATGGATATCATCGTAGTGGATTCGGTTGCTGCGCTGGTACCAAAGCAGGAGATCGAAGGAGATATGGGAGACAGCCATGTCGGACTTCAGGCAAGACTGATGTCCCAGGCACTCCGTAAGCTGACACCGGTAATCAGCAAGTCCAACTGTGTGGTCATCTTTATCAACCAGCTGCGTGAAAAAGTAGGTGTGATGTTCGGTAATCCGGAGACAACAACCGGTGGACGCGCGCTGAAGTTCTACTCATCTGTACGTATGGATGTCAGAAGAATTGAGACTCTGAAACAGAGCGGTGAGATGGTTGGTAACAGAACACGTGTAAAGATTGTGAAGAATAAGATTGCACCTCCGTTTAAAGAGGCGGAATTCGATATTATGTTCGGTAAAGGAATTTCCAAAGAAGGAGATATCCTTGATCTTGCAGTGAAGTGTGATCTGGTCAGCAAGAGTGGTGCCTGGTTCGCATACAATGGAGACAAGATTGGACAGGGAAGAGAGAATGCGAAGACATATCTTTCTGAACATCCGGAAATCATGGAAGAACTGGAGCAGAAGATCCGTGCACACTATCACATTGGAGCGGAAGGTGACGTGGAAGAGAACGAAGAAGCTGCAACTGCAGAAGGAATTACAAAAGAGGAAGAATAATCTATGATGACGGTTACGAAGATCGAACCGCTGTCAAAGACGAGATATAAAGTATATTTAGACGGACAGTTTGCTTTTACATTGTATAAGGGCGAACTGTCCCGTTATCATATAGCGGAAGAATCTGTGATCGAAGACGATATCTATGACAGTCTTCAGCAGATTATTACCAAAAGGGCGAAGCTCCGGGCAATGCATCTGCTTTCTGATATGGGAAGAACGGAATCGCAGCTTCGGACTAAATTGAAACAGGGCGGTTATGCGGAAGATGCAGTTGAGGCGGCAATCCGGTATGTGAAGTCATTTGGTTATATTAATGATGTGGAATATGCGAGAAGTTTTATTGACAGCAGGAAGGAACGGAAAAGCAAAAAAGAACTCTATGCGGCACTTGTGCAAAAAGGCGTTTCATCAGAAATTGTAGAACAGGTATTTGAAGAAGCGGACTACGGGGAAGAAGATTCCAGACAGGCGATCGAAGCGCTGATGCGGAAACGAAATTATAACCCGGAAACAGCGGATGCGAAGGAAAAGCAGAAAATGATGGGCTATCTGATGCGTAAAGGATTCAGTTATCAGGATGTTCGCAATGTGTTACAAGTTTGCGAGTGAAAGCTTGACATATTTGTGTAAAAAGTATAAAATTGAACTGTTGTAATAATCGTACAATGAAAATTAAATAAGGAGGTGCTCCTGTGCCGATAGGAATAGTGATTGCTGTAGCAGTCGTACTTATCGTTGTGGCCGCTGTGATCAGTCATTTTTTGACAGTCTCAAACCTGAAGAACAATGCAGAATCCAAGATTGGTAATGCAGAGGCAAGGGCAAGAGAAATCATTGATGATGCAGTAAAGACAGCGGAGGCCAAGAAGAAGGAGTCTCTTTTAGAAATCAAGGAAGAGTCTATCAAGAATAAGAACGAACTTGAAAAAGAGACAAAGGAACGCAGATCGGAATTGCAGCGTTACGAGAAGCGTGTACTTTCCAAAGAGGAAACTCTTGATAAAAAATCAGAGGCCATTGAAAGACGAGAAGCAGGATTTACAGCGAAGGAAGAAGAGCTGAGACAGCGTGAAGCGAAAGTAGAAGAGCTGAGTCAGCAGCGTGTACAGGAACTAGAAAGAATCTCAGGACTTACCTCCGAACAGGCAAAAGAATATTTGTTAAAAACTGTTGAAGAAGATGTAAAACATGACACTGCAAAGATGATCAAGGAATTAGAAGCGCAGGCAAAGGAAGAGGCAGATAAGAAGGCGAAAGAGTACGTCGTAACTGCAATCCAGAGATGTGCGGCAGATCATGTTGCGGAAACTACAATTTCGGTTGTACAGCTTCCAAGTGATGAAATGAAAGGAAGAATTATCGGACGTGAAGGACGTAATATCCGTACTTTAGAGACACTGACGGGTGTGGAACTCATTATTGATGATACACCGGAAGCAGTTGTCCTTTCCGGATTTGATCCGATAAGACGAGAAGTGGCAAGAATCGCGCTGGAGAAGCTGATTGTTGACGGACGTATCCATCCGGCAAGAATTGAGGAGATGGTAGAAAAGGCGCAGAAAGAAGTTGACACGATGATTCGTGAAGAGGGTGAAGCAGCGGCACTGGAAGTCGGTGTGCATGGAATTCATCCGGAACTGATTAAACTTCTCGGACGTATGAAGTTCAGAACAAGCTATGGACAGAATGCACTGAAGCATTCGATTGAAGTGGCACAGTTATCCGGACTTCTTGCGGGAGAGATCGGATTAGATGTCAGACTTGCAAAACGTGCAGGACTTCTTCATGATATCGGTAAATCGATCGATCATGATGTAGAAGGATCACATATTCAGATTGGTGTGGATCTTTGTAGAAAATACAAAGAATCTCCTACAGTTATCAATGCTGTAGAGGCACATCATGGAGATGTAGAACCGGAAACTCTGATTGCGTGTGTGGTACAGGCTGCAGACACGATTTCGGCAGCAAGGCCGGGCGCAAGACGAGAAACATTAGAGACATACACAAACAGGTTAAAACAATTAGAAGATATCACCAACCAGTTCAAGGGTGTTGATAAATCTTTTGCAATTCAAGCAGGTAGAGAGATTCGTGTTATGGTAGTTCCAGAACAAGTATCTGATGCAGATATGGTATTACTGGCCAGAGATATTGCGAAACAGATTGAATTTGAATTAGAATATCCAGGACAGATTAAAGTTAATGTAATTCGTGAATCACGAGTTACAGACTATGCCAAGTAGAAGATAAATGAAATGACAGGAACCGGTTGATTTTTGGTCAACCGGTTCTTATTTTGTGTACAAAAGTATGTATGAGAAACAGCCGGTTACCAAAACATCCGAAAGATGCTGCCACGGGCAAGTTCTACAGGTGGCAGATCCTGTAGAGTGGCTGGAGTTAAAAAAGATACTTTTGAAAGAATAGCAGGAGGAAGTAAGAATGAGTGAAGATGTAATACGTACAGGAAGAGATCTGGCGTATCAGGGAACGGTTTTAAAAGTATACAAGGATCATATGAAATTTTCAAATGGAAATACAGAAGAATGGGACTTTATTCATCATGACGGCGCTGCTGCAGTTATCCCGGTTATGGAGGATGGAAAGATCTTGATGGTAAAACAGTACCGAAATGCGTTGGAACGAGACACATTGGAAATTCCGGCTGGAAAACTGGATGATCCGAATGAAGAGGGGATTGTATGCGCAGCGAGAGAGCTAAAAGAAGAAACGGGATACAGTTCTGAAAATCTGGAATGGATACTTACAATTCGGACAACGGTTGCATTTTGCGATGAAAGAATCGAAGTTTTTGTCGCAAGAAATCTGATACCGGGAGAGCAAAGCCTTGATGAAGATGAATTTGTGGATGTAAAAGCTTATGAATTGGATGAGTTGAAACAGATGATTTTTGAAGGAAAGATACAGGATTCAAAAACTATGGCAGCAATCCTTGCATATGAATCAAAGTATCTGCACGGATAAAATCATATCCACCCAAAGAGCACATATAATAAGATATCTGAATCTGAAAAAAGGAGAATGATATGTGAAGATACAAACAAAACAAAAATATGTGCTTCTGGCTGGAATGACAGGATTTGTACTGGGAATATGCAGTGCGAATCTCTGGATGAAGGAGTATATACTCGACATTGGAATTTTTAATCAGTTTTTTCTGGAACAATATAACCGGTTAGAGATTGTATATGAGGAGTATTTCTGGTACCTGATAAAAAACAGAGGGGTATTTCTACTGATTCTTACGGCGGCAGCTGGAACAAGGTATAGAAAAAGTGCGGTGATATTAACAGTAATATGGCTGGGTTTTTGCGTTGGGATGGTGATCTGTGCGGCCATTGCCAGACTTGGAATTAAAGGGATTGTCCTTTGTGTGATTGCTGTTATGCCACAGGGCGTATTCTATATTTTGTCCGGGATACTATTGTTTGAATATATGCTGGAATATCCTGTGGTCAGGTGGAATTCCGGAAAAACTATAAAACTGATAATGCTGGTGCTGTTGGGAATGATAACAGAATGTTATGTGAATCCTGTCATTATCAGAATGTTTCTGAAAACATTGTAGGTGATCTACAGGACCTGCCACTGGCAGCTCCTTACGAACGTATGGCGAAAAAGATCGACACATAGTATGAAATGTTTCAAAGATACTGTGTGTCGATCTTTTTATGAAAAATTCTTTATGTAGATTACGAGACGAAGTATACAGCACAAAAACAAAAAGATCTGGCTGATCAGCAGACCTGTAAGATATCCGTTTATGCCCCATATAGGTATAAAAAGACATACACCTGCAATCCGTATGCAAAGACTTAAAAAGTTAATAATAAAAGAAAAAGTAGTTTTTCCCAAACCATTGATCATGCCAAGAAGAACCGTGTTAGTGTATAAAAACGGACAAATCCAGGAAAGCGTGAGAATAAAACTACCCGCAAGCGGACTTTTGAACAGAAAGATTCCAATCCATTTCCCGGATATTAGCAGGAAAATACAACAGAAACATCCAAGAAATATGCAGGAACAAGCGATTTTTGAAATGATAGCCTGAAGTCTGCGCTTCTCTTTCATTTCCTGAATTTCGGCCACTGTAGGAAGAAGCATGGAGGATACAGCGTTGGTAATAGCAGAAGGAAACAGAATACAAGGAAGTGCCATACCGGTCAGAACTCCATATACCTGCAAAGACAGAGAAGAAGACATTCCGGAATACTGAAGAAAAACGGGGATGGATACGGCTTCTATACTTTGCAGAATGTTCAATAATACCCGGCTGGCAGTAAGAGGAAAGGCGTGTCTGAAAAGCCTGGAAAGATGGATGCAGAAAGTACTTGCAGAAAGCAAATTCTGCACTTGTTTCGAAGCTGTGTGGTGTATAGAGTACAGGCAATAGCAAGATGCAAAGATCTCCCCCATAGCAAGACCAACAACGGCAAAAGAGATGGAAAGATCCAGCTGATGGCTGGTGCGGTAATAACAGAAAAGAAACACGAATAAAATACGGAATGTCTGTTCAAAAAGTTGGGAAACAGCAGGAATTTTTGTCTGCTTTAAGCCAAGCGAATAGCCGCAGATGCAGCTGTGGATTGAAGCAAAAGGAAACGTATAGGACAATAAAATCAGCAGTTCTTCGCATCTGGAATCATGGAGAAAAGAGATGGCGGTCATATGTGCATTGTGCTGTAAAAAAATGGTCAGAATACAGGAAAGAACAAATGTAAATATCAGGCCGGTTTTTAATAATTCTTTTGCTTTTTCCGGATGGCCTGCAGCATTTTCCTGTGCAACGCAGCGGGAAAGAGCAAGTTCGGTTCCGGCACAGGAAAAAGAGATGCCAAGGGCATATACAGGAAATACAAGTTGATAAAGGCCTACATTTTCTTCGCCAAAGGTATGACCCAAAAAAATGCGATAGAAAAATCCCATAAAACGGGTGACAAAACTTGTAATGGTCAAAATAGCTGTTCCACGGATGAGAGCGCGCTTTCCGGACATAATCGGCTCCTTTATATATGAGAATTGTATCTTTATAAGTTATTCAAGAATAGTGCTTGACAGAACTAAAAAGCAGTGATATTCTACAGGAGTAAAAATCCTAGTAAAATACTGGGGATTAAAAAGAGGTGATAAGATGAAACTTTCCACGAAGGGTAGATATGGACTGCGTGCCATGATAGATCTTGCCAGATACAGTGAGAAAGAACCGGTGTCGATCGGAAGCGTGGCCGCAAGACAGGAAATTTCAGAACGCTATCTGGAACAGCTTGTTGCACTTCTGAAAAAGGCAGGGCTGGTGAAAAGTATTCGTGGAGCCTCTGGCGGATATGTACTGGCGAAAAAACCGTCGGAAATCTCTGTCGGAGATATCTTAAGAGCACTGGAGGGAAGTCTGGAGCCGGTCAAATGTGCGGCATTTGATACTACAACAGGAGAAGGCTGCATGGCATCGGACGGATGCGTGACAAAGTATGTATGGCAGAAGATTAATGACAGTATTAATGATACGGTGAATCAGATCATGCTGGATGAGCTGATACAGGAGAGTAAAAGCATTAATCCGGACGGAGAATGTGAAAATCCAAAGTGCAGCCAGTAATCGGCAGACAAAAATTCTGATAAACAAAAACATTACAGAATATACAAAGAAAATGGAGGAGATAAAATGAGTAAATTATTATATCTTGATAATGCAGCAACAACAAAGACAGCACCGGAAGTTGTAGAAGCAATGCTTCCGTATTTTACAGAAAAATTCGGAAATCCATCCAGTGTTTACAGCTTTGCCGCTGCAAACAAAGAAGTGATCAACCAGCAGAGAGATGCAATCGCTGAAATGATCGGTGCAAAATCAAATGAGATCTATTTTACAGGCGGCGGATCTGAATCTGATAACTGGGCTTTAAAATGTACAGCCGAGGCTTATGCGAACAAAGGTAACCATATCATTACAACAAAGATCGAGCATCATGCGATTCTTCATACAGCAGAGTATCTTGAAAAAAGAGGATTTGAGGTAACATACCTTGATGTAGATGAAGACGGAAAAGTAAAACTGGATGACTTAAAGGCAGCGATCCGTCCGACAACTATCCTGATCTCTGTTATGTTTGCAAATAACGAGATCGGTACCATCCAGCCAATCAGGGAAATCGGTGAGATCGCTCATGAACATGGCATTCTGTTCCATACCGATGCAGTACAGGCTTTCGGACAGCTTCCGATCAATGTAGACGAATGCCACATTGATATGTTAAGCGCCAGCGGACACAAGTTCAACGGACCAAAGGGAATCGGAATCATGTACATCCGTACGGGCGTAAAGATCCGTTCGTTTATCCATGGTGGAGCACAGGAGAGAAAGCGTCGTGCAGGTACAGAGAATGTTCCTGGAATCGTAGGAATCGGAACAGCAGCAAAACGTGCAGCAGCCAACATGGAAGAAAGAACAGCAAAAGAAAGAGAAGTCAGAGACTATCTGATCGACAGAGTGCTGAATGAAATTCCATACTGTCGTCTGAACGGACACAGAACAGACCGTCTTCCAAATAATGCAAACTTCAGCTTCCAGTTCGTAGAAGGTGAGTCGCTTCTGATCAAACTTGACATGAAAGGAATCTGTGGATCAAGCGGATCTGCATGCACATCCGGATCATTAGACCCATCACACGTTCTGCTTGCCATCGGTCTGCCTCATGAGATTGCTCACGGATCATTAAGACTGACATTGAACGAAGAAATTGAAAAAGAAGATATCGATTATGTTGTAGATAATCTGAAAGAGATCGTTGCGCACTTAAGAGAAATGTCTCCTCTGTATGAAGACTTCATTAAAAAACAGAAAAAACAGGGCGAGAAATAATTCAGATTGTGTACAGAACACATTCGGACAAAACAGTCAAAACATTTAGATAAAAAGACAAAAGGAGTAATTTAGATATGTATTCAGAAAAAGTAATGGATCATTTTGAACATCCAAGAAATGTAGGAGAAATTGAAAATGCCAGTGGCGTTGGAACCGTAGGAAATGCAAAATGTGGAGATATCATGAGAATTTACCTTGATATCGACGACAATCAGATCATCCGTGATGTAAAATTTAAAACATTCGGATGTGGTGCCGCAGTTGCAACAAGCAGTATGGCAACAGAGATGGTAAAAGGAAAGACAATCCAGGAAGCTATGGAAGTTACGAATAAAGCAGTTATGGAAGCTCTGGATGGACTTCCGCCGGTAAAAGTGCACTGCTCACTGCTTGCAGAGGAAGCAATCCACGCAGCTTTATGGGATTATGCAGAAAAGCATGATATCAAGATTGAAGGACTCAAGAAACCGAAGTCTGATATTCACGAAGGTGAAGAGGCGGAAGAGGAAGAATATTAAGCCGGAGAACTTTATATGGAAAAGAAAAAAGTTGTAGTCGGGATGTCCGGAGGGGTTGACTCCTCCGTGGCAGCCTGGCTTTTAAAAAATCAGGGATATGATGTAATAGGAGTCACGATGCAGATCTGGCAGGATGAAGAAGAAGCCGCGATGGAAGAACATGGCGGCTGTTGTGGACTCAGTGCAGTGGATGATGCCAGAAGAGTGGCAGCAGCGCTGGATATTCCGTATTATGTCATGAATTTTAAAAAAGAATTTAAAGAAAATGTCATTGATTATTTTATCGATGATTATCTGCATGGCAGAACGCCGAACCCGTGTATCGCCTGTAACCGATATGTGAAATGGGAATCATTGTTAAAGCGAAGCCTTGATATTGGTGCGGAGTATGTAGCAACGGGACATTATGCCAGGGTAGAGAAGCTGTCGAATGGAAGATATGCAATCCGTAATTCTGCGACTGCGGCAAAAGATCAGACATATGCACTTTATAACCTTACACAGGATCAGCTTTCGAAGACACTGATGCCGGTTGGAGAATATACAAAAGATCAGATCCGTGCAATGGCAGATGAAATAGGCCTTCTTGTTGCACATAAGCCGGACAGTCAGGATATCTGCTTTGTGTCAGATGGAGATTATGCGTCTTATATCGAAGAAAATTCAGATGCAAAGATTACGCCGGGCAATTTCGTGCTTTCGGATGGAACGGTTGTCGGAAAACATAAAGGAATCATTCATTATACGGTGGGACAGAGAAAAGGTCTGGGACTGTCTCTCGGACATCCCGTGTTCGTATTGGAGATCCGCCCGGAAACCAATGAAGTTGTAGTGGGATCAAATGAGGAATCTATGTCCCGTTATGTGCGCGCAGATCAGGTGAATTTCATGACAGTAGAAGATCTGACAGAGCCGAAAAGAGTGTGGGCGAAGATTCGTTATAATCACAGAGGTGCATGGTGTACCGTTGAAAAGACGGGAGAAGATGAGATCCTCTGTACATTTGAAGAGCTGCAGAGAGCGATCACACCGGGACAGGCTGTCGTATTATATGACGGAGAATACGTACTTGGCGGCGGAACGATCATTGCGGATAAGTAGGAAACATAAAGAATATTGATAAAATACAAAATAAAGAGGAATAAGTTATGATACAGGCGGATATGCATATGCACACATGGTTTTCAACGGATTCCGAAGCCTGTCCATGCGATATGGCGGATGAGGCAGTCAGAAAAGGGTTGAAAACCATTTGCTTTACGGATCATTTTGACAAGGATGATCTGGAATGGGGAGAAGAAGGTATCTTTGATGTGGATGCTTATTTTGTGGAAATGCAGAAACTTCAGGAAGAATATGCAGGAAAACTGAATATCAGGATTGGAATAGAACTGGGACTTAGGACATATCTGAAAGATTATTATGAAGAACTGACGAAGAAATATCCGTTTGATTTCGTGATTGGATCGGTTCACAATGTTCCGTATAAGAAAGATGTGGAAGGGAACATATTATATACTGATCCTGCGGCAAAAAAGCTTTTTACAGACCGTACTGACAAAGAGGCGTACCGTCTGATGATGGAGACAACGCTGGAAAATGTGAGAACTTCGGACTGCTTTCAGACACTTGGTCATCTGGATTATATTGTAAGATATGGAAAATCAAGGGAAAAAGAATATTCGTATACAGATTATGCGGATATTATAGACGAGATTTTGAAACTGTTGATTGAGAAGGAAAAGGGTCTGGAAGTGAATTCGGCCGGATTGAAGTATGGCCTTCCGTTCGCACATCCACATCCGGATGTATTGAAGCGTTATCGTGAGCTTGGCGGTGAGATCATTACGATTGGAGCCGATGCACATAAACCGGAGCATATTGCGTATGATTTTGCAAAGGCAGAAGAAATTTTGAAGTCCTGCGGCTTTAAATATTATACAGAATTTTTTGAACAAAAGCCTGTTTTTAAGCAACTTATATAAAAATAGGAAAACCTCTTGAAATTTTGTATCAGATAAAGTACAATTATTAGCAGTTGAGAGGTCTTGATAGAGCTTCTAAAGGGCTTGAGAAAGATTTCACAATGTAGACTGCATAAGTAGTTAATAAACAAACTTTAGGAGGAATTAATCATGGCAGTAAAAGTAGCGATTAATGGATTTGGACGTATTGGACGTCTTGCATTCAGACAGATGTTCGGAGCAGAAGGATATGAAGTTGTAGCAATCAACGACTTAACATCTCCTAAGATGCTTGCACACCTGTTAAAATATGATTCTTCACAGGGAAAATACGCTTTAGCTGATACTGTAAAAGCAACAGATGATTCTATCATCGTTGATGGAAAAGAAATCAAAATCTATGCTAAAGCTAACGCTGAAGAACTTCCTTGGGGAGAGATTGGTGTAGACGTAGTTCTGGAGTGTACAGGATTCTATACATCTAAAGAAAAAGCATCTGCTCATATCAAAGCAGGAGCAAGAAAAGTTGTTATTTCCGCACCAGCTGGAAACGACCTGCCAACTATCGTATATAACGTAAACCACGAAACACTGAAACCAGAAGATACAGTAATTTCTGCAGCTTCTTGTACAACAAACTGCCTGGCTCCAATGGCAAAAGCTCTTAACGATCTTGCACCAATCGAGTCTGGTATCATGTGCACAATTCACGCTTACACAGGAGATCAGATGACTCTTGACGGACCACAGAGAAAAGGTGACCTCAGAAGATCTCGTGCAGCTGCAGTTAACATCGTACCTAACAGCACAGGTGCTGCAAAAGCAATCGGACTTGTTATCCCAGAACTGAACGGAAAGTTAATCGGATCTGCTCAGCGTGTACCAACACCTACAGGATCTACAACAATCCTTACAGCAGTTGTAAAAGGACATGTAACAGTTGATGAAATCAACGCAGCTATGAAAGCAGCTTCTACAGAGTCCTTCGGATACAACACAGATGAAATCGTATCTAGCGATATCGTTGGAATGAGATATGGTTCATTATTCGATGCTACTCAGACAATGGTACTTCCACTGGAAAACGGAACTACAGAAGTTCAGGTTGTTTCTTGGTATGACAATGAGAACTCATACACAAGCCAGATGGTAAGAACAATCAAATACTTCTCTGAATTAGCATAATTTAGAGCATGAATTAAGACTCACAAAGGGTCCGGTCTTATTGGGCCGGACCCTTTTTGCAGTTATAAAATATATAACCAGGAGGCAGTACTATGCTTAATAAAAAATCTGTAGACGACATTAACGTAAAAGGAAAAAAAGTACTTGTAAGATGTGACTTCAACGTTCCACTTATCGATGGAAAGATTACAGACGAGAATCGTCTTGTTGCAGCACTTCCTACAATCAAAAAATTAATCGCTGATGGCGGAAAGGTTATCCTTTGCTCTCATCTTGGAAAGCCAAAGGGACAGCCGGTTCCAGAATTATCTCTTGCTCCTGTAGCAGTTCGCCTTTCAGAACTCCTTGGACAGGAAGTAAAATTTGCAGCTGATCCGGAAGTTGTTGGACCAAATGCGAAAGCAGCAGTAGCTGAGATGAAAGATGGAGATGTTATCCTCCTTGAAAACACACGTTACAGAGCAGAAGAGACAAAGAATGAAGATGCATTCAGTAAAGATCTCGCTTCTCTTTGCGACGTATTTGTTAACGATGCATTCGGAACAGCACACCGTGCACACTGCTCTAACGTAGGAGTTACAAAATACGTAGATACAGCAGTTGTTGGATACCTTATGCAGAAAGAAATTGATTTCCTTGGAAATGCAGTCAACAATCCGGAAAGACCATTCGTAGCAATCCTTGGCGGAGCAAAAGTTTCAAGCAAGATTTCTGTAATTGAGAACCTTCTTGACAAAGTAGATACTCTGATCATCGGTGGAGGAATGGCATATACATTTGCAAAAGCACAGGGCGGAACAGTCGGAAAATCCCTTCTGGAAGAAGATTACTGCCAGTATGCACTTGACATGATCGAAAAAGCAAAAGCCAAAGGTGTAAAACTCCTTCTTCCTGTAGATAACGTTGTCGGAGATGATTTCTCTAATGATGCAAATACTCAGGTAGTAAAAGCTGGAGAGATCCCAGAAGGATGGGAAGGACTCGACATCGGACCAGAGACAGCTAAGATCTTCAGCGATGCAGTAAAAGATGCTAAGACAGTTGTATGGAACGGACCAATGGGATGCTTTGAGATGCCTAAATTTGCAAAAGGAACAGAAACGGTTGCAAAAGCACTTGCAGACACAGACGCTGTAACAATCATCGGCGGAGGAGATTCTGCAGCAGCAGTTAACCAGCTGGGATATGGAGATAAGATGACACACATTTCAACAGGTGGTGGAGCTTCTCTTGAATTCCTTGAAGGAAAAGAACTCCCGGGTGTAGCAGCAGCTAACGATAAATAGAATAAGGAGATTTGGAAAGATGGCAAGAAAGAAAATCGTAGCCGGAAACTGGAAAATGAACAAAACTCCAAGTGAAGCAGTAGCTTTAGTTGAAGAATTAAAACCATTAGTAGCTAATGAAGATGTAGACGTAGTATTCTGCGTACCTGCAATCGATATTATCCCTGTAGCAGAGGCTGTAAAGGGAACCAATATCCAGGTTGGTGCTGAGAATATGTATTTTGAAGAAAGCGGAGCATATACAGGAGAAATCTCTCCGGCTATGCTTACAGATGCAGGAGTAAAATACGTTGTTCTTGGACACTCTGAAAGAAGAGAATACTTTGCAGAGACAAACGAGACAGTAAATAAGAAAATGCTGAAAGCTTTCGAGCATGGTATTACACCAATCATGTGCTGTGGAGAGACTCTGGAGCAGAGAGAACAGGGTGTAACAATGGACTTCATCCGTCAGCAGGTTAAAGTTGGATTCCAGAATGTAACAGCTGATCAGGCTAAGACAGCAGTGATCGCTTACGAGCCAATCTGGGCTATCGGAACAGGTAAGACAGCTACTACAGAGCAGGCTGAAGAAGTTTGCGCTGGTATTCGTGCATGCATCGCTGAAGTATATGATGAAGCTACAGCAGAAGCTATCCGTATCCAGTACGGCGGATCTGTAAACGCTGGAAATGCAGCAGAGTTATTCGCTCAGGCTGATATCGACGGCGGACTTGTAGGTGGAGCATCTCTGAAAGCTGATTTCGGAAAGATCGTAAACTACAAATAAGATTTAGAAAATCAGCCGCAGGAGGCTTTCGTTTGACTGCTTCCTGCGGTTTTATGCTGTAAAAGTGATATTTAAGACGAAAGGTGATATTAAAAATGAGTAAGAAACCAACAGTACTTATGATCTTAGACGGTTATGGACTGAATGAAAAGACAGAAGGTAATGCAATTGCTATGGCAAAAACACCTGTTATGGATAAACTGATGTCAGAATATCCATGTGTAAAAGGAAATGCCAGCGGACTTGCAGTAGGACTTCCGGACGGACAGATGGGTAACTCAGAAGTTGGTCATATGAACATGGGTGCCGGACGTATCATTTATCAGGAACTGACAAAGATCACAAAGGCAATTGAAGATGGTGTATTCTTCGAGAATAAAGCACTTCTGGCTGCATGTGAGAATGCCAAGAAGAATGATTCTGCACTGCACCTGATGGGGCTGGTATCTGACGGTGGTGTTCACAGCCACATCGGACATATTTTCGGCCTTCTGGAACTGGCTAAGAGACAGGGACTTGAGAAAGTATACGTACACTGCTTCCTTGACGGTCGTGATACACCACCGGCTTCAGGAAAAGAGTATGTAGAGCAGTTAGAAGCTAAGATGAAAGAAATCGGCGTAGGAGAGGTTGCAAGTGTTTCCGGACGTTATTATGCAATGGACCGTGATAACCGCTGGGATCGTGTAGAAAAGGCTTACAAGGCACTTTCAGCAGGCGAAGGCGAGACAGCTGCTTCTGCTACAGAGGGAATCCAGGCTTCTTATGATGCAGATGTAACGGATGAGTTCGTTGTACCATTTGTAGTAACAAAGGACGGCGCACCGGTTGCAACGATCAAAGAAAATGATTCCGTAGTATTCTTCAACTTCCGCCCGGACAGAGCAAGAGAGCTCACAAGAACATTCTGTGACGACAGCTTTGACGGATTTGACAGAGGAGACAGAATTAAGACAACATTTGTATGCTTTACAGAATACGATGCTACAATCGAAAATAAACAGGTCGCATTTGTGAAAGAAGAAATCACTAATACATTTGGTGAGTTCCTTGCCAAGAATGGCAAGAAACAGGCACGTATCGCTGAGACAGAGAAGTATGCTCACGTAACATTCTTCTTCAATGGCGGCGTAGAGGAACCAAATGAAGGAGAAGATAGAATTCTTGTAAAATCTCCAAAGGTTGCTACTTATGATTTGAAGCCAGAGATGAGTGCGTATGAAGTATGTGACAAGCTTGTTGCAGCAATCAAGTCTGATAAGTATGATGTTATCGTAATTAACTTTGCCAACCCTGACATGGTAGGTCATACTGGTGTGATCGAGGCTGCTGTAAAAGCCATTGAAGCAGTTGACGAGTGTGTAGGAAAGGCTTACGAAGCATTAAAAGAAGTTGACGGACAGATGTTCATCTGTGCGGATCACGGTAATGCAGAGTACATGATCGATGAAGAGACAAAAGAGCCATTTACAGCACATACAACCAATCCTGTACCATTCATCCTTGTAAACGCAGATCCTGCATACAAGTTGAAAGAAGGCGGATGCCTGGCAGATATTGCTCCTACACTGATCGAACTGATGGGTATGGAACAGCCGGCTGAGATGACTGGAACATCACTTCTTGTGAAATAATACAAACATATTCAACGTATGTTATATGCTATAATGAACAGATTGTGGAAAATGTAAAAGCGTATTTTCTACAATCTGTTCTGTATTTATCAGTATAATTATAAAAGGAACATCATGAGGAGAACGACATGAAGATTGTTATTGTAGAAGATGATCCGGGTATCCGAAAGGAATTAAAACAGCTCCTGGAAAATGCTTTTTATGAAGCAGAGATAATCGAAGAATTTAAAAATACGGCAGAGCAGATATGCAGCATGATACCGGCACCGGATCTGGTACTCCTGGATTGGAATCTTCCGGGGGAAAGCGGCTTTGACATCTGTACGAAGCTGAAAGAACATTCAGATATTCCAATCATATTTCTGACCAGCCGGACAGATTCCATGGATGAACTGACCGGAATCTTGAAAGGGGCAGATGATTATATCACAAAACCGTTCAATCCACCGATTCTGCTGGCAAGAATAGGCGTAGTACTAAAAAGAACTACCGATAAAAATGCAGAGAAATCAAGGGGTAATGTGTTGAACATGGAATATAAAGGTGTAATCCTAAATGTTGTGGGAGGCTGCATAGAGCATGAAGGAAAAAAGACAGATCTTACGAAAAATGAGTTGAAGATCCTGCATCTTCTATATCAGAAAAAGGGTGAGATTGTTCCGAGACTGGATATGATCGAATACCTGTGGGACAATGAAGTCTTCATAGATGACAATACATTAAGTGTGAATGTTACAAGACTCAGAGGAAAACTGGCTGACATCGGAGTGACGGATTTCATTGAGACAAAACGGGGAATGGGGTACCGCATATGAAATTTTCGGAATATATAAAAGATAAGATTCTGATATGTCTGCTGCACCTCCTGTGTATGATATTACTGATGGGGTTCTTCTATATTACAGGGTATAACAGAAACGCAGCTGCACTGATTCTCATTTTCTGGTGGATCATCCTTGGGATATGGATTGTGACAGGATATTATCGCAGGAAGAAATATTTTGACAGGGCAGAACATATTCTGGAAAATGTAGATCAGAGATATCTGCTTGGAGAATTGCTGCCAGCTTCACCATATCTGGAAGATCGGATCTACCGGGAGTTGATCAGACGATCGAATAAATCTGTGATCGAACGGATCCGTATGCTTGAAGATGAACAGAATGATTATCGGGATTATATCGAAAGCTGGGTGCATGAGATCAAAGCACCTATTACCAGTATCCAGCTTGCGTGTGAGAATCATAAAGACGAAGTGACCAGACAGATCAGTCTTGAGAATCAACGGATTGAAAATGACGTAGATATGGTTCTGTATTATGCCAGAATGGAAAAGGTATACAAAGACTATATGATTGAAGAGACAGACCTTGGGAAGGCGGCTTCTGAAATTTTGATAAAAAATAAGTATTATCTAATTAGTAACGGAGTGCGCGGGGAAGTGGAGTGCCCTGATCTTGCGTATACCGATAAAAAGTGGATCCTTTTTATACTGAACCAGCTTATGCTGAACAGTGTGAAATATAAAAGTGAGAATCCAAAGGTCCATCCGTATATTCATATTTACACGGAAAGGTACGGTCATGGTGTCCGGCTGATCGTAGAAGATAACGGAACCGGAATACGGGAAGAAGAGATGTCCAGAATCTTTGAAAAAGGTTTTACCGGTTCCAATGGAAGAAATGGTAAGAAATCTACGGGGATGGGTCTTTATCTGTGCAGACGGCTGTGTGAAAAGCTTGGAATTGCCATCGAGGCGGAATCTGTTCGTGGTGAAGGCACGAAGATGATCCTTACATTTCCGGTCAGCAGTTATCTTTCAAAAATGTAAGATAACTGAAAGATACATCGATACATCTTTCTGGTCCGGACGGGTAAAGTAGAGATGAAAAAGAGTATTACAAAAAGACCGGAAAGGATGATATGGATGAGAAGAATAAGAAAGCATGGCAAGACAACAGAGAAAAAAACAGACAGAATCCTGGCAGGAGGCAGAATCCCGGATGGAGAGATCCGGGTGTGTGATGTGGAAAAATATTACGGAAGTGATACGAACATCACCAAAGCGGTAGACAGGGTAAGCTTTTGCGTCCAAAAAGGAGAATTTGTGGGAATCATGGGAGCATCGGGTTCCGGAAAGACAACACTTTTGAATATGCTGTCTACGATTGACCGTGTGACTGCAGGGCATATATACTACGGAGAAACGGATATTACAGAGTTGAGTGATGAGGCACTGGCGGAATTTCGGAAAGACAATCTGGGATTTATATTTCAGGATTACAACTTGTTAGATACACTTACGATAGAAGAGAATATTGTGCTGGCAATGACGCTGCACAGCAAGAGTAAAAGAGAGATTCAAGAGAAATGTGATCACATATTGAAGCTGCTTGATATCGAAGAAATCCGGGATAAATTCCCCTATCAGGTATCCGGGGGCCAGAAGCAGCGTTGTGCCTGTGCCAGAGCGATGATTCATCGTCCGAAACTGATCCTCGCAGATGAGCCGACCGGTGCGCTGGATTCCAGAGCGGCACAGATGCTGCTCGAAACATTCCGCAAGATGAATCGTGATATGCACTCTACGATCCTCATGGTTACACATGATGCGTTTTCAGCCAGCTACTGCAGCCGTATTCTTTTCCTGAAAGATGGAAAGATATTCCATGAACTGGTAAGAGGAGTGGAAGAAAGGCGGGAATTTCTGAATAAGATCCTGGATGTATTATCTCTGACAGGAGGTGAACTGTCAGATGTTCGGTAAGCTTGCACTGCGCAATGTCAGACGTTCCGCCAGAGATTATCTGGTGTATGTGCTGACGATGACATTTGTGGTATCATTGATGTTTGCATTTAACAGTATCATTTTTTCGAAGGATCTTCAGAAAATGTATGAAATGGCAGCGATAATGGCAGCGATGATCGGTATTGCCACATTCTTTATTGTACTGATCGTTGCATGGCTGATCAATTATATGGTACGGTTCATGCTGGAAAAAAGGAGCCGTGAATTCGGTATCTATCTGTTGATCGGAATGAATAAAAAGGAAGTGTCCGGGCTTTATATGAAAGAAAATCTGCTGCTCGGTGTGTGTTCCTTTGTGATAGGACTGGGCCTTGGAATGTTGCTTCAGCAGGTGTTGCTCGTTGTCCTTTATAGTGTCATACAGGTGGAACTAAGACCCCATCTGGAATTCAATGGATATTGTTTCCTTATGACTGTGTGCTGCTTTGCAGGATGTTATCTGCTGGCACTGTTCCGGTGCAGTCGGAAATTCCGCAAGATGAACATTCATGATCTGATGAGAGAAAATCAGAAGAATGAGGAATTAAAAGAAAAGAATGAAAAAATAAAGCGGTTATTACTGCCGTTTTCCATTCTGTTCATCTTTGCGTTCGGTGTCTGGATACTGAGCGGAAATATACAGTCGCCGGGAGGGGCAGCAGTATTTCTGACGGGTCTGTTTATTACAATGTATGTGTTTTATACAGGGCTTTCCGCATGGATCATCTGCTATGTGAAGAAAAAAGGAAATGCGGTCTACCGGGGGCAGAATCTGTTCCTGCTGCGTCAGTTTGCATCTAAATTGAAAACGATGCGGTTTACCATGGGAACACTTACGGTGCTTTTTATGGTCGCATTTCTGGGGTGCTCGGTTGCATTAATGTTTACGGACTGGCAGAATCAGGTTTTAGAGATGAAATTTCCATTTGATGTACAGGTGAACAGTCAGAATCCGGAATATGATTTTGCAAAGGAATTGGATATTGTCGGAGAAGAAGCAGGTGTAAAGGATTCGTGCGTGTACCGTATTTATGAAAATCATACGAACGCAATGAATACATGGCTGTATACGCATCTGCGGTATTTTGGAGATGAGTACCGCAGAGAAGACGGAACACCGGATGAGAAGAAGATACGTAAAGGTTCCGATGATGATGCATATTGCAGATATGATACATATATGGGGCTGAGTGATTACAATCATCTGAGAAAAATGCTGGGATATTCCACGGAAACGCTTGGAAAAAATGAATATATCCTTCAGATGAAGCAAAGAGTGTATAAGGAAACCGGAGATTTTACGGATGACGTGAAGCTTCAGGACCGAGGAGAGACACTGACCTGCAGGAAGATCTGCACCGAATCATTTTCGCAGGACGGACATAACGGCGGTGATTATATCATTGTTGTGCCGGATGAACGGATACAGCAGATGACACCGTACTATTCGGAACTTGCGGTAAGTGTGAAGAAAAAAGTGCCGGATAACCTGCAGAATAAGCTGGATGATCTGTCAGATAAACATGATTATGCCGGTCATACATACATGGAAGAAGACGATGATAATGTATGTTATGGTACGGATACCATTGTCACATATGCTGCGGTGAATCTTGTGCGGGAAAATGCATCGGCTGAGGTCAGATATATGATGAGTTGTATCACATTCCCATGTATGTATATAGGGCTGGTATTTTTGTGTATTGCATTGACGGTGTTATCGGTACAGCAGCTGAGTGATTCGGCAAAATATAGATTCCGCTACCAGGTGCTTTCGAAAATCGGCCTTGGAAGACGCGAGATTCAACAGACCGTATTCCGTCAGCTGTCCGGGTATTATCTGTGTCCGGCAATCCTTTCGGCAGTGATCAGCGGGATCATAGCGGTGTATATGGGTGCCGGATTTAACTTCTATACAGGAGTCAGTACACCGGTGTTACAGTATTTTGCAATTTCATTCGCCCTGTTCTTTGGCGTATATGTAGTTTATTTTGGAGCGACCTATGTCGGATTTATCAGAAATATCGAAGAATGAAAATGGAGAGGGAAGTATGAGTAGAAATGCAATAAAATATCTGGCAATGGCAGCTATGTTCTGTAATCATTTTGCCTATATATTTTTAAAAGAAGGCAGTACAGGGCAGGAAGTTATGGTTGATATCGGGTATTTTACAGCCATTACTATGTGCTATTTCCTTGTGGAAGGATATCATTACACAAGATCTGTAAAGAACTATGCACTGCGGCTGCTTGTATTCGGGATCCTTTCACAGATCCCCTTCATGCTGGCATTGAAACAGACGAACCTGAACATGATGTTCAGCCTTCTTCTATGTCTGGGAGTGGTGTGGGTTGCTGATCATGTAAAACATAAAGGGGAGAAAATGCTATGGCTGTGCGTGCTGGTAATCTGTTCGCTCTGGACGGACTGGGCACTTCTGGCACCGGTATTTACGATGCTGTTTGCAAATGCATATGGGGACAGGAAAAAAGTATCACTGGCTTATGGAAAAGCAGCGGGACTTTTCTTTCTGTTGAATGTGTTGTCATACAGGGCGGACTGCGGGCTGGAGAGTGCTCTCATACATTCTGTATGCGCCTGTATCGGGCCAGCAGCATCGGGAGTGGTTATACAGTGTATGTATAACAAAGCAGACAAAACAGCACACGGCTGGGAAAAATGGTTTTTCTACGGATTTTATCCGGTGCATCTTCTGCTTCTCTGGATGATACAGTTTGCAAAAGTATAGAGGGAACGGTTATAATAATACCGGGGGTGTGACGAATGCGGAAAAAACGTAGAAGGACGGCTCCGGTATTTTTTTGAAGCAGGCAGGTAGAGAATATGGAAAAAGAAAAGCTTGATAAAATGTATGATATCTGTTTCTTTGATCTGGATGGCACGATCATCGATTCTTCACCGGGAATTACGAATTCGGTGATGTATGCGCTGGAGAAATTCGGAATCGAAGAGACCGAACGGGAAAAATTATATAAATTCATCGGTCCGCCGCTTACCGATTCGTTCGCCAGATTCTATGGATTTGACGATGAGAAAAGCTGGAAGGCGGTGGAGTATTACAGGGAATATTATCAGGATACGGGGATTTTTGAGTGTTCGGTGTATCCCGGATTTGAAAAATCATTAAAGGCATTGAAGGCAGCAGGAAAAAGACTTTTTGTCGCGACGTCCAAACCGGAAGTATATGCGAGAAGGATCATTGAACATTTTGACCTGGATCAATATTTTGAATATGTGGCAGGTATGGAACTGGACGGAGGCAGAGGCAGTAAGGCAGAGGTGATCGGATATCTGATCGATACCTGCCGGATGCAGGATAAGAAGAGGATACTGATGATCGGTGACCGTGAACATGATGTGCTTGGGGCAAAGCAGGAAGGGCTTGACTGTATGGGGGTATTATACGGATTCGGCAACCGTGAAGAACTGGAAAAAGCGGGCGCAGTATACGTTGCCGGGACGCCGGAAGACATTGCCGGGATCATCCTGAAATAATGCGGTAATCCTGCATTTTGTGAAAAATGTAAAAATATGGGTGCCAATACTTGACAAAAAAAGAAGTAGTTGTTATTATAAAAAAACAGAACGCACTCTGTTTTTTATAAATGATAGAAAAGAGGTGCAATATGCAAAGAGTATTTTCATTGTTGGTAGACAATAATCCCGGTGTATTAAGCCGTGTATCCGGACTGTTCAGCAGACGAGGATACAGTATCGACAGTATAACTGCCGGAGTTACGGCAGATCCGAGATTTACCAGAATTACCATTGTGGCCAGCGGAGATGAGCTGATTTTATCGCAAATCGAAAAGCAGGTCAGAAAGCTGGAAGATGTCATTGAGATCAAAGTACTTCAGCCGGAAGATTCGGTATATCGTGAACTGATCATGGTGAAAGTTCGGGCGAATAAGACGGAGAGAACGGAGATCATATCTGTGGCGGATATATTCCGCGCGAAGATTGTTGATGTAGAGAAGGATTCCCTGATGGTGGAACTGACAGGAAATGGTTCAAAAGTAGATGCGTTTCTGGAACTTCTGGAAGGTTACGAGATTCTTGAACTTGCAAGAACAGGTATTACCGGATTGCAGAGAGGAATCAAGGATGTAACAGTCATTGATCAGGAAGGAAACATCAACACATTATAATTGATATATTATAATGGACAAACAGTAACACATTTTAATCAGACATTAAACAGAGACGAGCCCGGTGGAAGGGCGACCCCTTGTTTAAGAAAATAAAAAATCATTTATTTTTTAGGAGGTATGCTATAATGGCAGCAAGAATTTTTTATCAGGAAGATTGTAATTTATCAGTATTAGAGGGACAGAAGATCGCTATCATCGGTTATGGTAGCCAGGGACATGCACATGCTCTGAACTTAAAAGAGTCCGGATGCGATGTTATCGTTGGTCTTTATGAAGGAAGTAAATCATGGGCAAAAGCTGAAGCTCAGGGATTCAAAGTATTCACAGCAGCTGAAGCAGCAAAACAGGCTGACATCATCATGATCCTGATCAACGATGAGTTACAGGCAGATATGTACAAGAAAGATATCGAACCAAACCTTGAAGAAGGTAACATGTTAATGTTCGCTCATGGTTTCAACATTCACTTTGGATGCATCAACCCACCAAAGAATGTAGATGTAACAATGATCGCTCCTAAGGCACCGGGACACACAGTAAGAAGTGAGTATCAGGCTGGAAAAGGAACACCTTGCCTTATCGCTGTAGAGCAGGATGCTACAGGAAAAGCTTGGGATCGTGCACTTGCATATGGTCTTGCAATCGGTGGAGCAAGAGCTGGTCTTCTTGAGACAACATTCAGAACAGAGACAGAGACAGACCTCTTCGGTGAGCAGGCAGTACTTTGCGGTGGTGTTTGTGCACTTATGCAGGCTGGTTTCGAGACACTTTGCGAAGCTGGATATGATCCAAGAAACGCTTACTTCGAGTGTATCCATGAGATGAAACTGATCGTAGACCTGATCTATCAGTCAGGATTCGCCGGAATGAGATACTCTATCTCTAACACAGCTGAATATGGTGACTATGTAACAGGACCTAAGATCGTTACAGCTGAGACAAAGAAAGCTATGAAACAGATTCTGACAGACATCCAGGACGGAACATTTGCAAAAGACTTCTTATTAGACATGTCTCCGGCAGGACGTCAGGTACACTTCAAAGCTATGAGAAAACTTGCTTCAGAACATCCATCAGAGAAAGTCGGAGCAGAGATCAGAAAGCTCTACAGCTGGAATGGAGAAGACAAACTGATCAACAACTAATCATCAGATTTGTTAGTATAAGAATACATACGAAAAGGGTACGGCGGTTGCTGTATCCTTTTTCTAGTTAATCACTAAGCTGGTTACCCGGAGCGAACTGTTTGAGCCCCGTAGGGGTGAGTTTGAGCGGAGTGGCTTTTGCCCTTAGGGAAGGCGGATTGCCTTAGAACTTCTGCATCGTGACATCCAGCGACAAACAGAATACCAAGTCTTTCTCGTGGACTGAGAGGCCGCGATGATGAATTAAATAGAAAAAAACCCAGATCATTGACGGGATGATCCGGGTTCTAAAAATTTTGCAACTCGAGTTTAATCTCTATTATTAAGCAATTCCGTTAACAGCTTTTGTCAGACGGGAAATCTTTCTAGAGCATGTGTTTTTGTGGTAAACACCCTTGCTTCCAGCTTTGTTGATTTCAACGATTGCAACTTTTAATGCGTCTGCAGCAGCAGCGGCATCTTTGTTAGCTACAGCTGTTTCAACTTTCTTTACGCAAGTTTTTACTTTAGACTTGATTGCTTTGTTTCTAGCAGCTTTTGTTTCGTTTACTAAAATTCTTTTCTTTGCAGATTTGATATTAGCCAATTTGTCCACCTCCGATATCAATGTATTTCGATTTTTTTAATTCGATTTCCAGTTCGTTAGAGCCGGACACGGACGATCTAACGAAACATACGAATTTATTTTAGGGCATGAATTGGAATCTGTCAATACATATTTCTGAAAATATTGGAAAAACTAGCATTAATTTGAGAAAGGATGGATAAAAATGATGGTGGAGAAGTATAAGATACGGACGGATCTTGCGATGGAACAGAAAGAACGGTTTGAATCGGATCATGTGGAGGTATCAGGTGTCGTTCTGGAAGAGGAGTATGATGAAGAAAAGGAGATTAAGATCACAACGGTCAGGATTGAAACGGAAAATGGGGCGAAGGCGATGGGAAAACCTGTGGGAACATATCTGACACTGGAAGCGCCGAATATGGCAGCTGCAGATGAAGGGTATCACAGGGAAATATCGGAGACATTGGCAGGTTTTTTGGAAAAATATATGAAAGATACGGAAGAAAATCAGGAAAAAGGATATTCGGTACTTGTTGTAGGCCTTGGCAATCGTGAAGTGACACCGGATGCACTGGGACCATATGTGGTGGATCAGTTGAATGTTACCAGACATATTGTGCAGGAATATGGAAGGTATGCAGTGGAAAAAGGCGGAAGCAGGATTGTAAGTGCGATCGTTCCGGGAGTGATGGCACAGACCGGGATGGAGTCTGCAGAAATTATACGGGGAATAGTAAATGAGACAACCCCTGATCTGATTATGGTAATTGATGCACTGGCAGCAAGAAGTACCAAAAGACTGAACCGGACAATACAGATTTCTGATGCGGGAATTTATCCGGGAGCAGGGGTTGGAAATCACCGAAGTGAGATTACAAAAGATACGATGGGAATTCCGGTCATTGCAATCGGAGTGCCGACAGTTGTGGATGCGGCAACCATTGTGAATGATACAATGGAGAACTTTATTACGGCACTGGAAACATCAGAAACATTAAAAGGGGTGGGAGTGGTATTGCAGGGATATAATTCCGCAGAGAAATATGAACTGGTAAAGGAATTGATTGCTCCGCATCTGAATGGTATGTTTGTGACACCAAAAGATATTGATGATACAGTAAGACGAATCAGTTATACAATTTCAGAAGCAATGAATATGCTTTTTGCGGGGAAAGAAAAAATAATGCAGTCATAACATTTACAATATTGCCATAATTATAGTAAGAACTAAGATATCGTAAAAATCAGTAAACGGCAGAGGTGTTAAAAATGTGAAAAAGAAAGACAGGCAGAGAATGTTGGAAAAATATATGAAGTGTGCAGCCTGGGGCAGTGCTGGAATACTTCTGACCTGTTTCATAAGAGGTCATGTAATAAAAGAAAATGGAACAGTACGAGAACTGAAAATATCATTCCTGGAAAAAGAAAAAGAGGTCATTGCAGATTGTGCTGTCGGAAATATAATGACGACACTGACTTATACATCGGAAAAAGACCATGTCGGAGGTCCTGCAGAGGATGTGACACAGACAGTGATGAAATTGTTCCCGATTGGAACCTATCTGTCAGCGGAAAAAGAGGATACTATCGCCGAAGATTCCCAGACCTATGCCATGATATTAGAAAAGCAGGCAAATGATGAAAATGCCGTGGATGAAAATGGAAAGCTCATTACGCAGGAGCAAAGTGTCACGCAGCAGGAGATGGTGAAGATACCGGAGGCTAAAGTAGACATATCCATGGATAAATTAAGAGATTACGAATATCTGATGAGCCATTTTTACACAGTGGACAGCAGTACGATGGCGGATGCAAATCTGATCAATGCAGACCGGCTGCTTGGAAAGAATATGAAGCTGAATTCCAATTCTAATGAAGAGGCAGCCGGACCGAAGGTGCTGATCTATCATACACATTCCCAGGAGCAGTTTAAAGATTCTGTTCCGGGGGATGCGAATACATCGATTGTAGGTATGGGAACGTATCTGACAGATCTTTTGAATCAAAAGTATGGAATCGAGACGTATCATCACACAGGTGTTTATGATCTGGTAAATGGCAAACTGGACCGCAGCAAAGCATATCAGCTTGCGGAACCGGATGTGCAGAAGATATTAAAAGATAATCCAAGCATAGAAGTGGTGATCGACCTCCACCGGGACGGTGTGGCGGAAGGGACACATCTTGTGACAGAGGTGGATGGCAGACAGACGGCGCAGATCATGTTCTTCAACGGACTCAGCAGAACGCGGGCAAATGGAAATATCAGTTATCTTCCGAATCCATATCTGGAAGACAATCTGGCATTTTCCCTTCGGATGGAGATTGCAGCAGCCAAATATTATCCGGGATTTGCCAGACACATTTTCCTTCGGGCATACCGCTATAACATGCATTTCAAACCGAAGACACTTCTGGTCGAGGCAGGAGCACAGACGAATACAGTAGAAGAGATGCGAAATGCCATGGAACTTCTTGCAGAGCTTCTGCATCAGGTGCTGTCTTGATTCGAAAATATTTTTATGATAAGATATCCAAAGTATGGAAAAATCTGTATGATACTTGTGGAAGGTATCAGATGTGATGTTTTTCAATGTCTGTCATACAGATGGAAACGGAGAAAGGATATAGAAAGAATGGCGAAAAAGAATACATATGATGCGGGAAGTATCGCGATCCTGGAGGGACTGGAAGCGGTAAGAAAAAGACCCGGAATGTATATAGGAAGTGTTTCAACCAAAGGTCTGAACCATCTGATCTATGAGATCGTGGATAATGCGGTGGATGAGCATCTTGCCGGATATTGCAGCGAGATTCATGTGACACTGGAAAAAGACGGTTCGGCAACGATCGCAGATAACGGACGTGGTGTACCGGTAGACCTTCATGCAACAGGAGTATCGGCAGCTCGTGTGGTATACACGACACTTCATGCGGGCGGAAAATTCGACGATTCGGCATACAAGACCAGCGGAGGTTTGCATGGTGTCGGTTCTTCTGTTGTAAATGCGCTGTCTACCTATATGGATGTGCAGATCAGCAGGGACGGATATATCCACCATGACCGGTATGAACAGGGAAAACCGGTGATCGAATTGGAAGACGGATTACTGCCGACGATCGGAAAGACAAGAAAGACCGGAACGAAAGTGAATTTCCTTCCGGATGATACGATATTTGAAAAGACAAAGTTCAAAGCAGAAGAGGTAAAGAGCCGTCTTCATGAGACTGCTTATCTGAATCCGGATCTGAAGATCGTATTTGAAGATAAAAGGGGAGCAGAACCGGAACAGATCATTTATCATGAGCCGGACGGAATCCTTGGATTCATCCGTGAACTGAATCATAAAAAAGAAGTCGTACATGATCCGGTGTATTTCAAAGGGGAAGCAGAAGGCATCGAAGTAGAAGTGGCCTTCCAGTACGTCAACGAGTTCCATGAAAATGTACTTGGCTTCTGTAACAATATCTACAATGCAGAAGGAGGAACGCATCTGACCGGATTCAAGACGACATTTACAACGGCGATCAACCAGTATGCAAGAGAACTTGGTATTCTGAAAGAAAAGGATGCAAATTTTACCGGAGCCGATATCCGTAACGGTATGACGGCAATCGTATCGATCAAACACCCGGATCCGAGATTTGAAGGTCAGACGAAGACCAAGCTTGACAATCCGGACGCGGCAAAGGCCTGCAGTAAGGTCACGAACGATGGGATCATCCGTTTCTTTGACCGTAATCTGGAGACGCTTAAGAAAGTCATTGGCTGTGCGGAGAAGGCGGCAAAGATCCGTAAGACGGAAGAGCGTGCGAAGACGAATCTTCTGACCAAGCAGAAATATTCCTTTGACAGTAACGGAAAGCTTGCGAACTGCGAAAGCCGTGATGCATCAAAATGTGAGATCTTCATCGTAGAGGGAGACTCTGCCGGGGGGTCTGCGAAGACAGCCAGAGACCGTATGTTCCAGGCAATCCTTCCAATCCGTGGTAAGATCCTGAACGTGGAAAAAGCAAGTATCGATAAAGTGCTGGCGAATGCAGAGATCAAGACGATGATCAATGCATTTGGCTGCGGATTTTCCGAAGGATACGGAAATGACTTTGATATCAGCAAGCTGCGGTATGACAAGATCATCATCATGGCCGATGCCGACGTGGACGGTGCCCATATCTCGACACTGCTTTTGACGTTGTTCTACCGCTTTATGCCGGAACTGATTTTCGAAGGACATGTCTATATTGCGATGCCGCCTCTTTATAAGGCGATGCCGAAGAAAGGCGAGGAAGAATATCTGTATGATGATAAAGCACTGGAAAAATACAGAAAGACGCATGACGGTCCATTTACCTTACAGAGATACAAAGGTCTGGGAGAGATGGATGCAGAACAGTTGTGGGAGACAACCCTCAACCCGGAAACCAGACTTCTGAAACTGGTAGAGATTGAAGACGCAAGAATGGCATCCAGCGTAACCGAGATGCTGATGGGATCAGAAGTACCGCCAAGACGTTCATTTATTTATGAAAATGCGACAGAAGCGGAACTTGATATATAGAGATATATAGGATAGGAGAAATACAATGCAGGATTCACAGATCATCAGAACCGAATATTCGGACGTGATGAAAAAATCATATATCGATTATGCAATGAGCGTAATCATTGCCAGAGCCCTGCCGGATGTAAGAGACGGACTGAAACCAGTACAGAGACGTACACTTTACGATATGCACGAACTGGGGATCCGGTATGACAAACCGTACCGTAAATGTGCGCGTATCGTCGGAGATACCATGGGTAAATATCACCCGCACGGAGACAGTTCCATCTATGACGCACTGGTGGTCATGGCACAGGAATTTAAAAAAGGAATGATCCTTGTAGACGGACACGGTAACTTCGGTTCGATCGAAGGAGACGGTGCAGCCGCAATGCGTTATACTGAGGCGAGACTTGCGAAGATCACACAGGAAGCGTATCTGGCTGATCTGGACAAGGATATTGTAGACTTCATGCCGAACTTTGACGAGACGGAGAAGGAACCGGTCGTACTTCCGGTGCGTATCCCGAACCTTCTGGTGAACGGTGCGGAAGGTATCGCAGTCGGTATGGCAACCAGTATCCCGACACACAATCTGGGAGAGGTTGTAGACGGTGTCAAAGCCTATATGAAAAATGAGGAGATCACGACCAGACAGCTGATGAAATATATCAAAGGGCCGGATTTCCCGACAGGTGGAATCGTGGTCAACAAAGACGACCTGCCGGAGATCTACGAGACAGGAACCGGAAAGATCAAGATCCGTGGAAAAGTTGAAGTAGAAGATATGAAGGGCGGAAAGAAACGTCTGGTCATCACAGAGATTCCTTATACCATGATCGGTGCGGGAATCGGGAAATTCTTAAATGATGTCTGCAATCTGGTAGAGACCAAGAAGACAACAGACATCGTGGATATTTCCAATCAGTCGTCCAAAGAAGGAATCCGTATCGTCATTGACCTGAAGAAAGGTGCGGACGTAGAGAATCTGACCAATATGCTCTATAAGAAGACCCGACTGGAAGATACCTTTGGAGTTAATATGCTGGCAGTTGCGGACGGAAGACCGGAGACCATGGGCCTGAAGCGTATCATCGAGGCACATGTAGACTTCCAGTTCGATATGGCGACGAGAAAATATAAGACATTACTTAAGAAAGAGCAGGATAAAAAAGAGATCCAGGAAGGTCTGATCAAAGCCTGTGACGTGATCGATCTGATCATCGAGATCTTAAGAGGAAGCCAGAATGTAAAAGATGCAAAGGCATGTCTGATGAACGGGGAGACAGAGAACATTAAGTTCAAGTCCTCCATTTCCAAAAAGATGGCGGGAATGTTAAGATTTACAGAGCGTCAGGCAACAGCGATCCTGGAGATGCGTCTGTACAAGCTGATCGGTCTGGAAATCGAAGCACTTCAGAAAGAACATGAAGAGACGCTGGCTAAGATTGAAAAATATGAAGATATCCTGAATAATTACGATTCGATGGCAGCAGTTATCATGGAAGATCTGGACCGTATCAAGAAGGAATTCGCAAGAAAGAGACGTACGGTTGTAGAGAATGCAGAAGAAGCTGTATTTGAAGAGAAGAAAGTCGAAGAACAGGAAGTTGTGTTCTTAATGGACCGTTTCGGATATGCGAAGACGGTAGATGTAAGTACTTATGAGCGTAATAAAGAAGCGGCAGATAATGAGAATAAATACATCCTGCACTGCATGAATACCGGCAAGATCTGCATTTTCACAAAAGATGGAAAGATGCATCAGGTGAAAGTGATGGATATCCCATATGGAAAATTCCGTGACAAGGGACAGCCGATCGACAATATCAGTAATTATGACAGCACGCAGGAAGAGATCGTGTACATCTGCGACTCCGAACAGATGCGGTATGCGAAGCTTTTATTTGCCACAAAGCAGGGGATGATCAAGAAAGTCGAAGGAACGGAATTCCAGGTAACAAAGCGTACCATTACAGCAACTAAGCTTCAGCCGGAAGATGAGGTCGTGAAGATCCAGGTTGTGACGGAGAACCAGCATATCGTACTGCAGACAACGGACGGATTCTTCTTACGCTTCCCGGCAGCAGAAGTGACGGAGAAGAAGAAAGGTGCGATCGGAGTGCGCGGCATCCGTCTGAAGAAAGACGATGCACTGACAGATGTGTATCTGTTTGAAGAAGGAACCGAGTGTAAGATTTCATACCATGAAAAAGAAGTTACCCTGAACCGCCTGAAACTTGCAAAACGAGACGGAACAGGAACCAAATACAGAGGGTAAACGATATGATACAGAACATAGAACCACATGTATATAGAAATGAATATGTACCGGAGCCGCCAAAGGAAGACAGCGTGATCTTATATTATGAAGGAAGAAAGATCCTGGTGAAGATTGAGGATCAGGAGATCTCGTTCCTTACATTTAAAGAGGCGGCAGTTTACAATCCGGATGTATATGAAGAGTATACGTATCTCTTTTCAATTGACGGACAGGGATATTATCTGGCAGAAGGAATTGATCCGGAGAATTTCCCGGAATTTGAACTGAAGGACAATCAGTATTTCCGCGAGGCAAGACCGAAATACAGACAGTTTGCGGCAGTGACGGGATGGCAGCTTTACCGCTGGTATCAGTCGCGGAAGTTCTGCGGTCACTGCGGACAGCCGATGGTGCATGACGACAAAGAGCGTATGATGCGCTGCCCGGACTGCGGTATGATGGAATTCCCGAAGATCTGTCCGGCGGTGATCATAGCTGTCACACATGGGGATAAGATTCTGATGTCAAAGTATGCGGGAAGAGAATACAAAAAGTATGCACTGCTTGCAGGATTTAATGAAACAGGCGAATCCATTGAAGAGACGGTAAGGCGTGAGGTCATGGAAGAGGTCGGACTGAAGGTGAAGAACCTGCGGTATTATAAGAGCCAGCCGTGGTCATTTACCGATACGCTGCTGATGGGATTCTTCTGTGAACTGGACGGGGAGGACGGTATCACACTGGATACCGATGAACTTGCCATGGCGGAGTGGTTTGAACGGGATAAGATGCCGGTAGAGGCAGAAGACTTAAGCCTGACAAACGAGATGATGATGGCGTTCAAACACGGAAAAGTGTAAAAAATACGCAAAATCCCTTGATTTTACAAAAGAACAGTGCTATAGTTAATTTAGTTACATAAATCAATCGGCAGAAGAGTGGACATATTGTTCACTCTTCTTTGTTGCATATCAAAGTATGTGCAGATAAGAGAGTGCCGACTGATATAGAAACATAGATAAGTAAGGTCTGCATAAGGAGGATTTTAGATTGTCAAAAAGAGAAATGTATGAACAGAAAACAGAAGAGATCCTGCTTCCAATCGTGGAAGAGTATGGATTTGAACTGGTGGATGTCGAATATGTAAAAGAAGGAAGTAACTGGTACCTTCGTGCATATATTGATAAACCGGGTGGAATCGGAGTGAATGACTGTGAGGTTGTAAGCCGCAGACTTTCCGATATTCTGGACGAGAAAGATTATATCGAAGATTCGTATATTCTGGAAGTCAGCTCACCGGGACTTGGCAGACCACTGAAGAAGGAAAAGGACTTCAAGAGAAGCCTTGGAGAAGAAGTTGAGATCAGAACCTACCGTATGATCGACAGAAAGAAGGAATTCACCGGGATCTTAAAGGATTACGATGAGACAACGGTTACGATCGAGATGGAAGATGAGACTGAGAAAACATTTGAAAAAAGCGAGATCGCACTGATCCGATTAGCATTTGATTTTTAAACGGCATGGATAAGTAAGGAGGAACAGACCATGAATACAGAATTATTAGAAGCGTTAAATATACTGGAGAAAGAGAAAGATATCAGTAAAGAGACACTGTTAGACGCCATTGAAAATTCACTGATGAATGCCTGTAAGAACCATTTCGGTAAGACAGACAACATCAAACTGATCATGAACAAGGAGACATGTGAGTATCAGTTATACGCTGAGAAAACGGTTGTAGAAGAAGTGGAAGACAAACTGGAGCAGATCAGTCTGGAAGATGCAAAAGAGATCGACAGCAAGTTCGAGCTTGGTGATATCGTGCATATTCCGATCGAGTCCAAATCATTCGGACGTATTGCAACACAGAATGCAAAGAACCTGATCTTACAGAAGATCCGTGAAGAAGAGCGTAAGGTTGTATACGATCAGTATTTTGAAAAAGAAAAAGATATCGTGACAGGTATCGTACAGCGTTATGTTGGAAAGAATGTCAGCATCAACCTTGGTAAAGCAGATGCTATGCTGACAGAGAATGAGCAGGTAAAAGGTGAGGTCTTCAAACCGACAGAACGTATCAAATTATATATCGTAGAAGTAAAGAATACGACAAAGGGACCTAAGATCCTGGTATCCCGTACACATCCGGAACTTGTAAAACGTCTGTTTGAATCAGAAGTTACAGAAGTAAAGGACGGTATCGTAGAGATAAAGAGTATCGCAAGAGAAGCAGGAAGCAGAACAAAGATCGCTGTATGGTCTAACGATCCTGATGTAGATCCGGTCGGTGCATGCGTTGGTATGAACGGAGCCAGAGTCAATGCGATCGTCAATGAACTGCGCGGCGAGAAGATCGACATCATCAACTGGAGTGACAATCCGGCAATCCTGATCGAGAATGCATTAAGCCCTGCAAAGGTTATTTCTGTAATGGCTGATCCGGATGAAAAGACAGCAAGCGTTATCGTTCCGGATTATCAGTTATCACTGGCTATCGGTAAAGAAGGTCAGAATGCAAGACTGGCAGCAAGACTGACAGGATATAAGATCGACATCAAGAATGAGACACAGGCAATCGAATCCGGTGAACTTCCGGAGAACTACATGGAATTAAGCGAAGGCGTATACGAAGAAGAGTACGATGACGATGCAGAAGAATTCGATGTAGAGAACACAGCAGATGCTGAATATGATGATGACGACGCAGAGATCACATTCGATGAAGTAGAGGATACAGAGGAATAGGTGATAATTCGTGGGAGCAAATAAAAAAGTTCCTATGCGTAAATGCGTAGGATGTCAGGAAATGAAGAGTAAAAAAGAGATGATTCGTGTCATCCGCACATCGGAGGGAGAATTTCTACTGGATGCAACAGGAAGAAAGAACGGACGCGGTGCTTATCTCTGCCCGAATGGTGACTGCCTTGCAAAAGCAGTGAAGAATAAGGGCCTGGAGAGATCCTTTAAGCAGGCTATCCCGAAAGAAGTGTATGAAGCACTGGAAAAGGAGATGGAAGTACTTGAGTCAGAATAAAGCATTATCTATGATCGGTCTTGCCACGAAAGCCGGCAAGGTTGCAAGCGGGGAGTTCTGTACGGAGAAAGAAGTAAAATCCGGAAGGGCATATCTTGTGATCGTTGCAGACGATGCATCCGATAATACCAAGAAGAAATTTCAGAACATGTGTGACTTTTATCAGGTCCCGATCTATTTTTACAAAGATAAAGATACATTGGGGCATGCAATGGGAAAAGAGTTCCGTGCATCTTTGGTTATCCTGGATGAGGGATTTGCAAAAGGAATCCGGAAGCATATAGACACAGAGAATCAGACAATTGCATAGAGGAGGCAGATTATATGTCAAATAATAAAGATATAGAAACAAATACAAACGAAAATACACAAAAATCAGAAACACCAAAGAAAAAGAATATCGTGCATGTAATACGTCCGCAGAATGCACAGAACGGTGGTAACAAAGGAAGAAGATCCGGAGGAAATCGTCAGAATTCCGGACAGGGAAAACCGATGCAGGTAAATAACGGCCGTCCGGCAAGACGTTCTGACCGTTCCGCAGCACAGAATGCGTCTGCAGAAGAAGCACAGGCTCCAAAGAGGACAGAGAAGCCGGCAGCAGAAAGAACACAGAACAGACGTCCGGAAAGAAGTGAAAGACCGGAGAGATCTGAAAGAAATGAAAGATCTGAAAGAAACGACAGATCCGATAACAGAAATAACCGTGGTGGTGAAAGACGTGGCGGAAGAGACGGACGTAACGGTGACCGCCAGGAAGGAAGAGGCGGACAGAGATTCCAGAGAGGAGACCGCCCGCAGAACGGACGTTCCGACAGAAACCAGGGAGACCGTGATAACAGACGAGACAATAACCGTGGCGATGACAGACAGGGACGTAAATTCGGAGACAGAAACGACAACAGAAGAAATGACAGAAAGAACAACCCAAGCATTCCGGCTCCTGCAATCGAAGGACAGAAACCACAGAGAAAGAATGCCAAGGGAAAAGACGATCACAAGAAGAAAGATTATCGTCGTGATGATGAAGAAAGAATGCCAAAGGGCAAGAAGAAAAACGAGCCAAAACAGCAGCTTCAGAAACCACAGCAGAAAGAGCAGAAGGTAGAGGAAGAGATCAAACAGATCACAATCCCAGAGGTTCTGACAATCAAAGAACTGGCTGATAAGATGAAGATTGTTCCGTCTGTAATTATCAAAAAGCTCTTTATGCAGGGAAAAGTTGCTACGGTGAACCAGGAGATCGATTATGAGACAGCAGAAGAGATCGCGCTGGAATTCGACGTTCTCTGCGAGAAAGAAGAAGTTGTAGACGTGATCGAAGAACTTCTAAAAGAAGAAGAAGAGGACGAAAAGAAGATGAAGAAACGTCCGCCTGTAGTCTGCGTTATGGGTCACGTTGACCACGGTAAAACTTCCCTTCTGGATGCAATCCGTCATACAAATGTCATCGACCGTGAGGCCGGCGGTATCACACAGCACATCGGTGCTTATGTTGTAGAGATCAACGGAGAGAAGATCACATTCCTGGATACTCCGGGACATGAGGCGTTCACAGCAATGCGTATGCGTGGAGCAAGCTCTACAGATATCGCAGTTCTCGTAGTAGCAGCAGACGATGGTGTTATGCCGCAGACAGTAGAAGCGATTAACCATGCAAAAGCTGCAGGTGTAGAGATCATCGTAGCTGTCAACAAGATGGATAAACCAAGTGCCAACATTGATCGTGTAAAACAGGAACTGACAGAATACGAACTGATTCCGGAAGACTGGGGTGGAAGCACAATCTTCGTTCCGGTATCTGCCAAGACAGGAGAAGGTCTGGAAGATCTGATGGAAATGATCGCTTTAACAGCAGAAGTAATGGAATTAAAAGCCAATCCAAACCGCCGTGCAAGAGGTCTTGTACTGGAAGCAAAACTGGATAAGGGAAGAGGTTCCGTTGCAAATATCCTGGTTCAGAAGGGAACACTCCGTGTCGGAGATCCAATCGCAGCAGGTTCTGCATTTGGTAAAGTAAGAGCCATGATGGATGACAAGGGAAGAAGAGTCAAAGAAGCAGGTCCGTCTACACCGGTAGAGATCCTTGGACTTAACGATGTACCGAATGCCGGAGAAGTTATCGTCGGATGTGGAAATGAAAAAGAAGCAAGAAACTTTGCAGAGACATTCATTTCACAGAGCAAGGTAAAACTTCTGGAAGAGACAAAATCTAAACTTTCTCTGGATGACCTGTTTACACAGATTCAGGAAGGCAACTTAAAAGAACTTGGTATCGTAGTAAAGGCAGATGTACAGGGATCTGTAGAAGCAATCAAACAGAGCTTACTGAAGCTGTCTAATGATGAAGTAGTCGTTAAGATCATTCACGGCGGCGTTGGTGCAATCAATGAATCTGACGTAAGTCTGGCTTCTGCATCAAATGCGATCATCATCGGATTCAACGTTCGTCCGGATGCAACAGCAAAAGAAACAGCAGACCGTGAAGGTGTAGATATCCGTCTGTACCGTGTCATCTACAATGCAATCGAAGATGTAGAAGCAGCTATGAAGGGTATGCTGGATCCTGTATTTGAGGAGAAGGTACTCGGACACGCAGAAGTACGTCAGACATTCAAGGCTTCCGGAGTCGGAACAATTGCAGGATCTTATGTTCTGGATGGTGTATTTGAAAGAGACTGCTCTGTCCGCCTGACACGTGACGGTATTGTAATATTTGAAGGACCTCTGGCATCTCTGAAGAGATTCAAAGATGATGTAAAAGAAGTAAAAGCAGGTTACGAATGTGGATTCGTATTTGCAAACTTCAATGACATCAAAGAAGGAGACCTCGTAGAGGCATTCAAGATGGTAGAGATTCCACGCTAGGAGTTGATATAAATGAGAAAAAGAAGCATTAAGAATACAAGAGTAAATACAGAAGTGCAGCATGAGTTATCGAACATCATCCGCGGGGGATTAAAAGACCCGCGTGTTGCACCGTGGACTTCGGTCGTGGCTGCAGAAGTTGCACCGGATCTTAAGACGTGTAAGGCATATATCAGTGTACTTGGAGATGCTTATGAGCAGGAGCAGACAATTAAGGGGCTGCAGAGTGCAGAAGGCTATATCCGTCGTGAACTGGCCAGAACACTGAATCTGCGTAATACACCTGAGATCAAGTTTGTACTGGATCAGTCCATTGAGTATGGTGTGAATATGTCAAAGAAGATTGATGAAGTAACCAAAGACCTGAAAACGGAAGGTGTTGAGGAAGATGCTGAATAAAGTATTGGAGAACGTGTCCACGATCGCGATCGGCGGACATGTGCGTCCGGATGGAGACTGTGTGGGGTCCTGTGTGGGACTCGGACAGTATATCCGTGAAAACTACAGTGATAAAACCGTGGATATTTATCTGAAAGATATCCCGGAATCGTTTCATTTTTTAAAAGGGACAGAGACAATCCTGGAGTCTGTGGATGATGAAGAGAAAGTATATGATCTCTTCATTTCCCTGGACTGCGGGGATACAGACAGACTGGAGTATTCTAAAACGTTATTTAATAAAGCAAAGCATACGTTCTGTGTGGATCACCATATCAGTAACATCGGCTTTGCAGATGTAAATCATATCGTTCCGGAAGCAAGTTCGACATCAGAACTGGTATACGGACTTCTGGATGAAGAGAAGATTTCCCAAAATGTGGCGGAAGCACTGTACCTTGGAATTGTGCATGATACAGGCGTATTCCAGTATTCCTGCGCCGGACCGGAGACATTCCGGGTGGCCGCAAATCTTCTGGAAAAAGGCATTGACGGACCAAAGATCATAGAAGATACATTCTATGCGAAATCTTATGCGCAGAATCTTGTGATGGGCCGTGCACTGATGGAAAGTATCCTGTTTTTAAATGGAACAGGTATCGCGTCCTATATTCGGAAAGATGTGATGGATTTTTACGGTGTGGGACCAAAAGATCTGGAAGGAATTGTAAGCCAGCTTCGCGTGACAGAAGGAGTAGAGGTTGCTGTATTCATGTATGAATTGAAACAGAATGAATTCAAAGTAAGCCTCCGTTCCAAAGAGAAAATCGATGTCAGCAAGATCGCACAGTATTTTGGCGGCGGCGGTCATAAGAAGGCATCCGGATTTACAATGGCGGGAACACCGTTTGATGTGCTGAATAATTTGTCTAAACAGATTGAGGTACAGATGGAAAAACTGGAAAAGACACAGGAGCAGTAAACTATGATACACGGAATTATCAATGTGTATAAAGAAAAGGGATTTACATCCCATGATGTGGTGGCGAAACTTCGCGGGATCGTCGGACAAAAGAAGATCGGACATACAGGGACACTTGATCCGGATGCGACAGGTGTCCTTCCGGTGTGTCTTGGAAAAGCAACCAAGCTTTGTGATCTTTTGACTGACAAGAACAAGACATATGAAGCAGTGTTGCTTCTTGGCAAGACAACGGATACACAGGATATTACAGGTGAAGTTCTGGAAGAAAAGTCAACAGAGGCACTGACCGAAGAAAAAGTCAGAGAAGCTATTGAAGGATTTATCGGAGATTATGAACAGATTCCCCCAATGTATTCGGCTCTTAAGGTAAATGGAAAGAAATTATATGAGCTTGCCAGAGAAGGAAAGGTCATAGAGAGAAAAGCACGTCCGGTTAAGATCCTGGATATTCAGATTCTTGAGATTGATCTTCCGAAAGTCCGTATGGAAGTATCGTGTTCGAAAGGGACCTACATCCGTACGCTTTGTCATGATATAGGTGAGAAACTCGGATGCGGAGGCTGCATGGAATCACTGATCCGTACAAGGGTGTCAACGTTCCGGATTGAAGATGCGAAAACGCTGGATGAAATCGAAACCTTGAAGCAGGAAGGAAAGCTTGCAGAGCTTCTGGTACCGATCGATGCGATGTTTCCGTTTTATCCGAAGATCACGGTGAAAGATGATTGGAAGGCATTTGCTAAGAATGGGAATCCTCTGGATCTTAAAATGTTAAAAGAGGCATGCGGACAAGACGAAGAAACTCAGGTGCGTCTGTATGATGAATCAGGTAAATTCATCGCCATTTACCAGTGGAAAGAAAAAAAATACCACATCGTCAAGATGTTTTTTAACGAGTAAACGAGGAAGAAAAGACTATGCAGTATATCAGAGAGCTTGCGGAATATAACGGAAACGGAAGGGCAGCAGTGACTTTTGGAAAGTTCGATGGATTACACAGAGGCCATCAGATGCTTGTGACAAAGGTCCGTGAATTAGGAAAACAGGAGAATATAAACAGTATCGTATGTTCGTTTGACATGAGACCGTTATGGAAGGAAAAAGGGATTGCCCCGGAACTTCTGATGGTCGGAGAGGAACGGCAGGAAAGGGTAAAAGATGAGGTCGATTACCTGATCGAATGCCCGTTTACCGAATCTTTTCGTCAGAAGAGTGCGGAAGATTTTATACAGGAGATCATCCATGATCTGTTTCGTGCGAAATATATCGTGGTAGGGACAGATTTTACATTCGGATGTGAGAAACGCGGGGATGTGCATATGCTGGCGGAATATGCAGACCAGTATGATTATGAACTGATCGTTATAGAAAAAGAACGTTATCACGACCGGATTATCAGCAGTACTTATGTAAAAGAAGTAGTAAAAGAGGGCGATGTAGGGCTGGCAGAAACTCTGCTTGGTTATCCGTTTGAAGTAGAAGGGACGGTTGAACATGGCAGACAGCTTGGCCGTACGCTTGGATTCCCGACGCTGAATGTAGCATGGCCGGAAGGAAAGATCGTGCCGGCGCACGGAGTCTATTTCTGTAAGATAGATATCGAAGGAAAGACTTATCCGGGAATTGCCAATGTCGGTATCAAACCGACCGTGACAGAAGAAAAGAAGCTGTTGATCGAGGCATTTCTTTTCGGATATTCCGGAAATGCATACGGGGAAAAAGTACGGATTAATCTTAAAAAATTCCGGAGACCGGAGCAGAAATTTGACGGGATCGATGCACTGAAAAGACAGATCGATAAGGATATTGCAAAAGGAATGGAATATTTCGGAATTGTATAAATTTCTCTTTACACGAGGAATTTCATATGATATACTAAGCAACGTTGAAGCCGGTGTTCGGTAACTGGAAACTCCAACCGTTACTTAATATCAGGCGTTTTAATTAAGAGTATATAGGAGGAAACAAACATGATTTCTAAAGAGCAGAAAGAACAGATCGTAGCACAGTATGGTAGAACAGCAGGAGATACAGGATCACCGGAAGTACAGATCGCTATCCTGACAGCAAGAATTAATGATCTTACAGATCACTTCAAAGCTAATCCAAAGGATCACCACTCAAGAAGAGGACTTCTTAAGATGGTAGGACAGAGAAGAGGACTTCTTGCATACCTGAAGAAGACAGACATCGAAAGATATCGTGCACTGATCGAGAAACTTGGATTAAGAAAATAATTCATGCTTTTTATGGGGACATTCGGAAGAATGTCCCTTTTTCGTTGCCTGATATCGGTAAAAAGTTATCATCTGTAAGGTTTTTTGCTGGCAATTTTTTGGGGATGCTTTTCGAAGTGGCAGTTTCTGCAGTAGTAAGTGTTTTTGGTGTAGCTTTTTATGTAAGGGTATGTTATAATAACTAAGATTGTGGATTGGGAAAGCTTCACCGAGACCACTGAAAAGTATATTTGATGCAGAAATGCTGCTTTATATGGCATTTGCATAGTGAAAAATGTGTTTTTCAGTAGTTTCGGGGTAATCTTGAACCACAAAAGAAAAATAAAGGAGAAAACATTTATGTATAAAACATTTGAAATGGAACTCGCCGGAAGACCTTTAAAAGTTGACGTAGGCAGAGTTGCAAAACAGGCAAATGGTGCTGTATTAATGCATTACGGTGACACAACTGTACTTTGTACAGCAACTGCTTCAGAGAAGCCAAGAGACGGAATCGATTTCTTCCCACTGAGCGTGGAATACAACGAAAGAATGTATGCAGTAGGAAAGATTCCTGGAGGATTCAATAAGAGAGAAGGAAAAGCATCTGAAAATGCTATCCTTACATGCCGTGTAATCGACCGTCCGATGAGACCACTGTTCCCAAAGGATTACCGTAACGATGTAACACTGGAGAACCTTGTATTATCTGTAGATCAGGACTGTGCTCCGGAGCTTACAGCTATGCTTGGTGCAGCAATCGCAACAACAATTTCCGATATCCCGTTTGACGGACCGATCTCTACTACACAGGTAGGTCTGGTAGACGGAGAGTTCGTATTCAACCCTACAGCAGCTCAGAGAGCAGTATCTGATATGGCTTTAACGGTTGCTTCTACAAGAGAGAAAGTCATTATGATCGAAGCCGGAGCAAACGAAGTTCCAGAGCAGCAGATGATCGATGCAATCTTTGCAGCACATGAATTAAACCAGAAAGTAATCGCATTCATCGATACAATTGTAGCAGAGTGTGGAAAACCAAAACACGAATATGAAAGCTGTGCAGTTCCGGAAGAACTCTTTGCAGCAATCAAAGAGATCGTTACTCCGGAAGAGATGGAAGTAGCAGTATTCTCTGATGATAAACAGACAAGAGAAGAAAATATCCGTGTCGTAACAGAAAAGTTAGAAGAAGCATTTGCTGAAAATGAAGAGTGGCTTGCAGTTCTTCCTGAGGCTGTATACCAGTACCAGAAGAAGACGGTACGTAAGATGATCTTAAAAGACCACAAACGTCCGGACGGAAGAGAGATCGACCAGATCAGACCACTTGCAGCAGAAGTTGATTTGATTCCTAGAGTACATGGTTCTGCAATGTTCACTCGTGGACAGACACAGATCTGCAACATCTGTACATTGGCACCACTTTCTGAAGCTCAGAAACTGGATGGTCTGGATGAAGCAGAGACAACAAAGAGATATATGCACCACTACAACTTCCCATCATACTCTGTAGGTGAGACAAAGCCATCCAGAGGACCGGGACGTCGTGAGATCGGACATGGAGCACTGGCAGAGCGTGCACTGCTTCCGGTACTTCCAAGCGAAGCAGAATTCCCATATGCGATCCGTACTGTATCTGAGACATTTGAATCAAATGGTTCTACTTCTCAGGCAAGTGTATGTGCATCTTCTATGTCACTGATGTCAGCAGGTGTACCGATCAAGGCTGCAGTAGCCGGAATCTCATGTGGACTGGTTACAGGTGATACAGATGATGATTATCTTGTACTTACAGATATTCAGGGACTCGAAGACTTCTTCGGAGATATGGACTTCAAGGTAGCCGGTACACACAAAGGTATCACAGCGATCCAGATGGATATCAAGATCCATGGACTGACAAGACCAATTATTGAAGAAGCTATCGCTAAGACAAGAAAAGCAAGACTTTACATCATTGATGAAGTTATGAATAAAGCAATCGATGCTCCAAGAGCACAGGTTGGAGAATTCGCTCCAAAGATCGTTCAGATGCAGATCGATCCACAGAAGATCGGCGATGTAGTCGGACAGCGTGGAAAGACAATCAACGCGATCATCGAGCAGACAGGCGTGAAGATCGACATCACAGACGACGGTGCCGTATCTATCTGCGGAACAGATGCTAAGAGCATGGAAGAAGCGCAGAAGCTGATCCACATCATCGTAACAGATTTCGAAGCAGGACAGGTTCTGGAAGGAAAAGTTGTCAGCATCAAAGACTTCGGCGCATTCCTTGAATTTGCACCTGGAAAAGAAGGAATGGTACACATTTCTAAGCTTTCCAAAGAAAGAGTAAACCGCGTAGAAGACGTTCTGACACTTGGCGACGTTGTTAAGGTTGTATGCCTTGGCAAGGACAAGATGGGAAGAATCTCATTTTCTATGAAGGATGTAGCGGAATAAGATTATAAATTTAATATAAGATGTAATGTGAATGCCCCAGGGTTCCGGTAGTGGAAGCCTGGGGCGTTTTTGTTACTAAAGTATGGGAAAGAGATTGGAAAATAAGGCAAATTGAGTCAGGCGTGAAGGATGAGAGAGTGGTTTACGTGAAGAAAGAGCAGAAGAGAGAATTTGTCTGGTGAGGAGATTATATGATAGAGAAATGAATTCGGCCCAGATTAGTGAACTTATAGGACTAGATAAAGAGCAAGCAGAAGAAATGCTGCAAACAAAGAGCAATTTTGAAAATAATGGATAATCTTGTGATTATAAGAAGTATAAAATGGATATAGGAGTAAAGGTGATATGAAATAAAACACAAAATTTCATATCACCTTTTTGCGTCCCCAGAAAAATACCAGTCATAATCTCTATCCATCCACATATACATGGGTGTAAAGAGGTGATGAACATGAAAGAAGATACAATCTTAAAAGTCCTGCCATGGGATGTCAGAAGTATTATACAAAAGGAAAAGCTGGAATTTGAATACTTGCAGGAGATTCGTCTTCGGGAAGGAAAACCACTGATCTTCCTGTATCATGACACGGAAGTTATCCCCGGAGCGAAAGCCAGACGGCCATACCTGGTGACAAAAGATAATATCCGCGAAATGCTGGAATACATCAGTAATTATTCTCTTTACGCATGTGAACAGGAGATGCGGCAGGGATTTATTACAATTGAAGGAGGACACAGAGTGGGATTATCGGGACAGGCTATTATGGAAAATGGAAAGGTAAAGAACCTGAAATACATTTCTTCGGTGAATATCCGTGTGGCGCATGAGATGATCGGATGCGCCGATGCGGTATTTCCTTATATTGTATGCAACCGGGTGTTGTGTCATACATTAATCGTATCACCGCCGGGATGTGGAAAGACCACGATGTTAAGAGATTTGATCCGTCAGATATCGGAAGGAAATTCCTGGATTCCGGGGCTTGCGGTAGGAGTGGTGGATGAACGTTCGGAGATCGGCGGCTGCTATATGGGCGTGGCACAGAATCATCTGGGAATCCGGACGGATATTCTGGACGGCTGCCCGAAAGCGGAGGGAATGATCATGCTGATCCGTTCAATGGGACCACAGGTGATCGCAGTGGACGAGATTGGGACACCGGAAGATGTACATGCCATTGAATATGCGATGCACTGTGGGTGTAAGATGCTGGCAACAGTACATGCTGAGTCTATGGAAGAATTAAGAAAGAAACCGTTGTTCAACCGGATGATCGGAGAGGGAAGATTTGAACGGTACATTTTACTTGGAAATAATGCACACGTAGGACAGATTGAAGGGATCTTTGATAACAGGGGCAGTCTTCTTTACAAAGAAGCAATGGAAATGGCGAAATGATAAAGGCAATCGGAGCAGTCATGGTGATTCTTGCGGGCAGCGGCTGGGGGATGCTGCAGGCGGCGAAAATTGAAGAATGTTACAGGCAGATGCGTTACCTGAGAAAATTAATTTTCCGGATCAGAAGTGAGATCCGTTATTCCAGACGGGTGCTTCCAGAAGCATTCCTGAGTGTAGGGAGTGAAGCTCAGGAGCCGTATAAGATGTGGCTGTTATCTTTGTATGAGCGGCTGGAAAACAGACAGGGTACAAGTCTGGCGGGAATATGGGAAGAAGAGACGAGAACACATCTGCCGGTAATCGGAATCCCACAGGATATGCTGGAGAGCCTGATCCGTCTGGGAGGTGAATTGGGAACAATCGATATCGAGATGCAGGTAAGGACACTGGATCTGTATCTGGAACAAATGGAGCAGAAAATGGAGGACATGAGAACGGAACAGAAGGAGAAAATCCGTCTGTATCAATGTATCGGAGTGACCGGAGGGGTATTTCTGGCAATCATCCTCCTGTAAGAAAAGGGAGGGTATGTATGACGATAAATCTGATATTTAAAATTGCAGCGGTCGGGATTCTGGTATCGATACTGTGTCAGGTGTTGAAGCACAGTGGGAGGGAAGAACAGGCTTTTCTAACCAGTCTTGCAGGACTTTTGCTGGTACTGTTCTGGATCGTGCCGTATATTTATGATCTGTTTGAATCCATCCAGAATTTATTTTCATTATAAAGGAAAGGGGCTATATGTTGTAAAAAATGTATTCTGTACAGGCATGGGAGGTGGAACGCATGAGCATGCTGCAGATTGGGATACTGGGGGTGGCAGGAGTTCTGCTGGCACTTCAGTTCAAAAGCGGGAAATCGGAATATGGCATCTATATCAGTATCGCTCTTGGCATGCTGATCTTTGCATCTCTGCTTGGAAAGATCAGTCTGCTCAAAGATGTACTGAATGAGGTCAGTAATGTAGTAGGGCTTAACAGTGATTATTTTAAAACATTGTGGAAAATTCTGGGAGTTACATATGCAGCTGAATTTTCGTCGGCAATCTGTAAAGATGCGGGGTATCAGACGATCGCATTACAGATTGAAGTGTTCGCAAAGATTACGATTCTGGTCTTGAGTCTTCCGGTTTTAAGTGCACTTTTGCAGACGATACGGGGATTTCTGGTATGAGATACGATATGAAATATAAGAAATTGAATGTGGAAGATAATGAGAGCTGTAATCTGCAATGTGAAAAGAAATGTGAAAAACTGGCAGGTGTTTTTATTTGCTGTATTTTGGCTTTTTTTCTGTTGTTTTTATCGACGAGAAATGTAGGACTTATATATTGTTATGCAGATGAATTATCTGAAGACAGTGAAAATACTGCGGAAGATGCAGAACAGGAACAACAGAAAATAAAAGAAACCATCCTTTCGGAATTTGAATATGGAGAAATCGATGATTCCTTACGCTCACTGTTTCCTGAAAAACGGATTGCATTTCAAGAAGTAATATCAGAAATTTTAACCGGAGATCTGAAATCTTCCGTCAAACTTCTTACCGAATTTGCCGGAGAACAGATGCTTTATCTGCTTCAGACAGGGAAGAAAAATCTGGTACATATTTTGCTGATCGCAATGATCGCAGCATTCATGAATCAGTTCGCGGGTACCCTTCAGAACCGACAGGTGGCAAGTGTCGGTTTCTATATGATTTATATATTATTGGCGGCACTGACGGTTGCGGCATTCGATGTGGTTATTCAGTGGGTGGAATCCGGGATACGTAATATCACTGCTTTTATGGGAGTGTTTTATCCGGTTTACTTTCTGGCAGTTGCGGTGGCGAAGGGAAGTGTGACCGGAGTGGCATTTTATAATCTTGTTCTGTTCCTGATCTATGCGGTTGAGATCATAATCGGAAATGTACTGTTGCCGATGGTGCGGGTATATATGATTATCCGTGTTCTGAACTTTCTGGGACCGGAAGATATGCTGGGAAAATTATCGGAATTCTTGGAATTGATCATCCGCTGGACACTGAAGACGGCACTTGCGTGTGTCATCGGTGCGAATCTGATTCAGGGAATGATCAGTCCCGCGATTGATACGGTGAAGAGAAGTACTGTGCTGAAAGGGGCAGAGGCAATTCCGGGAGTAGGAAATCTTCTGGGTGGAATGACGGAAGTAGCGCTTGGAACGGCAGTACTGGTAAAGAATGGAATTGGAATGGCAGGAGCAGTAATCTGCATTGCCCTGTGTGTGATACCGCTGGTTCAGACTGCGGGAACGGCTCTGCTTTATAAGCTTGCGGCTGCCGTGATCCAGCCGGTGTCGGATGAACGTGTCACAGGATGTGTAGAAGCAGTGGGAGAAGGATGTCAGATACTGCTGCAGATTGTATTTACCGTGGGAGTGTTATTTCTGCTGACGATCGCAATCGTGGCGGCGGTAACAAATGCATGACCGGGAAGGAGCGGAACAGATGGAGATGATCTATAACTGGATCTTGAAATTATCATTTTTTGCCGTACTTGGAAGTGTGATCCTGCAGATGATACCGGATCATGGATTCCAAAAATATGTCCGCTTTCTCCTAGGACTGATTCTGGCGGCAATGCTGGTTGTACCGGTACTGGAATTGTTTGATAAGAGAGCCGCATTTGAAGAGATTTATCATGATAGTGCATATAAGATTCGGACCAGTGAACTGGAAGAAAAAAGTCAGAAAGTTCAGGAAGATATTCTCGATATAGAGGGACAGAACGTAGAGAATCAAAACATAGAAAATTCGGGTACGGGCAGCCAGAATACAGAGGATCAGATACAAGATTCGAACACAGACAGGAGTTCAGATGAAAATGTAAGCCAGAACAGGAGAATCGAGGTGGAGCAGATTGAAATCGGCAAAGAATCTGAGTGATTTATTTTCAAATAAACTTGGAAACTGGAAAAAGTTCTCATTAAAAAATCTAAGAAAAGATCAGCTTCTGATCCTGCTCCTTACAGGAATTCTTCTGATGGTGATTGCAGTCCCTGCAGGAAAGAAAAAGGAAAATATGTCGTCCGCATCGAACGATAATACAGAAAAATCAGTAAACGGGACATCTGCCGGAACGGATGAGGAAGCGTATACAGCTTATCTGGAAGACCGCCTGAGCCGAACCTTATCGCAGATTGAAGGAGCCGGAGAAGTAAAGGTGATGATCACGCTGAAATCCTCGGCGGAAAAGGTACTGGATAAGGATACGGAATCGGATCAGGAAACAGTGACGGAAGAAGACAGCCAGGGAGGGATCAGACAGTCGTCAAAGACATCCAAAAAAGAAAATACGGTGTATAGGACGGACAGTGAAAGCAACAGTCAAGGAAGTGGATCCCCGTATGTGAGTAAGGAACTAAGTCCAAGATCGAAGGTGTGGTAGTGATCGCAGACGGTGGGGAAAATGCAGTAGTAAAAGAAAATATCAGCAGTGCGGTCCAGGCATTATTTGATATTGAACCGCATAAGATTAGAATAATGAAAAAGCAGACAAATTAAGAGCAGTATGAAAGAGCAGGAGGGCAAGATAGTGAAAAAGATCGCAAAAAAGAATCAGATTGTGATTGCAACGCTGGCAGTAATGATCGCGGCAGCAGGGTATATGAATTACTCTGGCAAATTATTCCCAGGTAAGACGAAAACACAGGAAACAAATTCGGAACTTGCAAATAAGGAATTATTAGATATTTCTGATGAAGATACATCTGTATCATCTGGGGATATTAAAAGTCAGGATGGAGATACTGGCAGCACAGACGGTAATGCCAGCAGTACAGATGACGGCAGTGTAGACGGGACGCCTGGGGAAGCAGTCCTCGCTAACGGAACGGTAAGTTCTGTGGCAGCACAGGCGAAGGTGAGCAGGGAACAGGTACGCTCAAAGAATAAAGAGACATTACAGAGCATTATCGACAATAAGAATCTTAGTGATGCAGAGAAAGAAAATGCAGTGAACCAGATGGTACAGATGACAGAAATCGCAGAAAAAGAAGCGGCAGCAGAATCACTGCTCGCGGCAAAAGGATTTAACGATTCTGTGGTAAGTATTACGGATGATCAGGCAGATGTGATCGTAGGTGCTTCGGAATTAAGTGATGCGAACCGGGCGCAGATCGAGGACATTGTGACAAGAAAGACGGGCGTGGCAGCGCAGAATATTGTGATCAATCCAGTGAATGCAGATTCGAAGTAATTATCTAAAAACACAGGAAAACCTTGAAAATACAGGAAAAATGTATTTGAGCATTTTATAGACATATGTTATACTGACTAATAGTGCCTATAAACGGATATACTATAAATTAGGAGTGTATAATATATGTCACAGATTACGAATGAAGTAAAGAATCAGATAAAGAAAAGAAGAACATTTGCAATTATCTCACATCCCGATGCAGGTAAGACGACACTGACAGAGAAGTTCCTTCTCTACGGAGGTGCCATCAATCAGGCGGGAAGCGTAAAAGGAAAGGCAACTGCAAAGCATGCGGTTTCTGACTGGATGGAAATTGAAAAAGAAAGAGGTATTTCGGTTACTTCTTCAGTACTGCAGTTTAATTATGACGGATACTGTATCAATATTCTGGATACACCGGGACATCAGGACTTCTCGGAAGATACGTACCGTACATTGATGGCAGCAGATTCCGCAGTGATGGTCATTGACGCATCCAAGGGTGTCGAGGCACAGACAAGAAAGCTGTTCAAAGTATGTACGATGCGCCATATCCCAATCTTCACATTCATTAACAAGATGGACCGTGAAGCAATGGATACATTTGAACTTCTTGATGATATTGAAAATGAACTTGGAATCGCCACATGTCCGATCAACTGGCCAATCGGTTCTGGTAAAGAATTCAAGGGAGTATATGACAGAGCATCTAAAAAAGTTGAGATCTTTTCCGATACGAAAAAAGGAACAACTCAGGGAGAGGTAAAGAAGGTCGATATCAATGATCCGGAGATTTCCTGGCTTATTACAGATGACCAGAAATTACAGCTGGAAGAGGAGATTGAACTTCAGGACGGTGCCGGAGCAGAATTTGATCAGGAACTGGTAAGCAAAGGAGAACTTTCGCCGGTCTTCTTCGGTTCCGCTCTTACGAACTTTGGTGTAGAGACATTCCTTCAGCATTTTCTTCAGATGACGACCTCACCGCTTCCGAGAATATCTGACAGAGGTCCGATCGATCCGATGGAAGAGGGAGATTTCTCAGCTTTTGTATTCAAGATTCAGGCCAATATGAACAAGGCTCACCGAGACAGAATTGCATTCATGCGTATCTGCTCCGGAGAATTCGAAGCCGGTATGGATGTATATCATATGCAGGGTGGCAAGAAAGTACGTCTTTCCCAGCCGCAGCAGATGATGGCAAGTGAGCGTAAGATGATCAGTAAAGCTTATGGCGGAGATATTATCGGTGTATTTGATCCGGGGATCTTCTCGATCGGAGATACATTGACGACAGCACAGGACAAATTCACATACGAAGGAATCCCGACATTTGCACCGGAGCATTTTGCACGTGTACGTCAGGTTGATACGATGAAGAGAAAGCAGTTTATCAAAGGAATCAACCAGATCGCACAGGAAGGTGCGATCCAGATTTTCCAGGAATACAATACTGGTATGGAAGAAATCGTCGTCGGTGTTGTCGGCGTACTTCAGTTTGATGTGTTGAAATACCGTCTGGAGAACGAATATAATGTAGAGATCCGTCTGGAAAATCTTCCGTACGAGTACATCCGCTGGATTGAAAATGAAGAGATTGATCTGGATAAGCTGACAGGAACTTCAGATATGAAGAAAGTTAAAGATCTGAAAGGCCGTCCATTACTGCTGTTCGTGAATGAATGGAGTATCCGTATGACGATAGACAGAAATGATGGATTAAAACTTACGGAATTTGGCAGATCATAAAAATATAAACAGAAATAAAACTCCCAGGCTGACTGGGGGTTTTCAAATGTATGTAAGTTTGTTATAATAAAAGACAGTGAAAAACCAGACGGGAGGTTTCTGAAAAGATGAGTAAAGAAGAAAAGAATACGTATACAATAAAAACAGATGAAAATCTTGGAGAAGTAAAGATTGCAGATGAAGTTGTAGCTATTATTGCAGGTCTTGCAGCAATGGAAGTAGAAGGTGTTGCTTCTATGGCAGGTAATGCAACAAGAGAACTGATCAGCAAACTTGGAATGAAGTCTTTATCCAAAGGTGTAAAGGTAGATGTACTGGATGGCATTGTAACTGTATCCCTGGCATTAAATCTTAATTATGGATACAGCATAAAAGAGATTACTTCTAAAGTGCAGGAAAAAGTAAAAACTGCAATTGAGAACATGACAGGACTTGAGGTGGCAGATGTGAATATTCGTGTTGCCGGAGTCGAGATACCGGAGGAAGCATAAGTGAAGAGAACAGAGCAGAGAGAACATATCTTTAAGTTAATATTTGGTGCTGATTTTAATGAAGAGTCAGAACAGGGAACGCAGACAGAACTGTATTTGGAGCAGATTGAAGGTGCCACGGAAAAAGATATGCAGTATATCAGCCAGAAAGCACAGAAGATTATAGAGAAGATTGATGAGATCGACACATTGATCAATGAACATACAACAGGATGGAAGACTGGCCGTATGAATAAGGTAGATCTTACAATCTTAAGACTTGCAGTCTACGAGATGAAGTGGGACGAGGACGTTCCGACAGGTGTTGCGATCAACGAAGCTGTCAATCTTGCAAAGAAATACAGCAGTGAAGACGGTGCATCATTTGTAAATGGAGTACTGGCAAAACTTGCAGATTAATCAGAGGTAGAGAATGGCTCGAAATGTATATACAGTAAAACAGGTGAATTCTTATATAAAGAATATGTTCACCCAGGACTTTATGCTGAACCGTATCTATGTAAAAGGAGAAGTCTCTAACTGTAAGTATCACACATCGGGACATATATATTTCTCATTAAAGGATGAGTCCGGAACGATTGCCTGTGTCATGTTTGCGGGGCAGCGAGGCGGGCTCTCTTTTCATATGAGAGAAGGACAGCAGATCATTGTACTTGGTTCGGTGAATGTCTACGAAAGAACAGGCTCTTATCAGCTCTATGCGCAGGAGATCCGTCTGGACGGAGAAGGCACACTTTATGAGAAATACCAGATGCTGAAGCAGGAACTGGAAGAGATGGGAATGTTTGCACCGGAATATAAGAAAGCAATTCCGAGATATGCGAAGCGGATCGGCGTAGTGACTGCACCGACAGGAGCGGCAGTCCGGGATATCATGAATATATCTGCAAGACGTAATCCGTATGTACAGTTACTTCTGTATCCGGCACAGGTACAGGGAGAGGGAGCGAAAGAATCAATCGTGCGTGGAATCCGTATGCTGGAGACAAAAAATGTAGACGTGATCATTGTCGGAAGAGGAGGAGGCTCGATCGAAGATCTGTGGGCATTTAACGATGAGTGCGTGGCAAGGGCAATTTTTGACTGTCAGGTTCCTGTGATATCGGCAGTGGGCCATGAGACAGATGTGACAATTGCAGATTATGTGGCAGATCTGCGTGCACCGACACCTTCGGCGGCGGCAGAACTTGCAGTCTGGGATTACAGACAGTTACAGGGATATCTGGATGAATGCAGATTGAGAATGAATCGGAGCATGACAGGAACGATTCGTATAAACCGGTTACGACTGAAAGAATTGGATGTGAGGCTTTCTTATCTGCATCCACGTCACAAACTGCAGGATCAACAGCAAAGACTGATAGAACTGGAAGAGGAACTTCGAACGCTGATGAGAGACCGGGTAAAAGAAGCAAGACATCGCCTGGCGATTCAGATTGAAAAGCTGAATGGATTGTCTCCGGTCAGAAAGCTGAACCAGGGCTTTGCATATGTGGAAGAAGCAGACGGTGGTGTTGTAAAGAGTATCCGTCAGGTGGAAAAGGGTGATGAGCTGACAGTATATGTAACGGATGGACTCATCCGTACATCTGTTAAAGCTGTGCAGAAAAAGACATATAAAATATAAGGATTATTAAGATAACAGACAGATACCGGGAGAAATGCAATGGCAGAAAAAAAGGAACAATCTTTGGAAGACCAGAGCCTTGAGGAGATTTTCTCAGATCTGGAACAGACGATAAAAGAGATGGAAGACGGGGAGATTTCGCTGGAGAAATCTTTCCGGTTGTATCATCAGGGTATGGATATGCTGAAAGCATGTAACAGTAAAATCGATAAGGTAGAAAAGAAGATGCTGTTACTGGATGAAGAGGGTGAGGAACATGAATTCTAAAGAAGAATTTACAGTACAGATGAAAAGGAAAGTAGCCGAAATTGAAGAAATCCTGAAAGAATATCTTCCAAAACCGGAAGGGTATCAGAAGGTGATCATGGAAGCTATGGAATACAGTCTGATGGCAGGGGGAAAAAGACTGCGGCCAATGTTAATGAGAGAGACCAGCAGATTATTTGGCGATGAAACAGAAGCGCTTTGTCCATTTATGGCGGCGCTTGAAATGATTCATACGTATTCTCTGGTTCATGATGATCTTCCTGCGATGGACAACGATGAATATCGCAGAGGCAGAAAGACTACACATATTGTCTATGGAGAAGATATGGGGATACTGGCAGGGGATGCACTTTTAAATTATGCGTTTGAGACAGCATTTCGTGCGTTTGAGACAGCACCGCAGGAGAGCCTTAAAATCGGACGTGCCCTTAGTGTCCTTGGCAGAAAAGCAGGTGTCTATGGAATGATCGGCGGACAGGTGATCGATGTAAAAGAAACAGGACATGCTGTGCCGAAAGATGTTCTGGATACGATTTATGAGTTGAAGACAGGAGCGCTGATCGAATGTGCTATGATGATTGGTGCAATTCTCGGAGGGGCAGAAGAAGAGGATGTACGAAAGGTCGAAAAGATAGCACATTATGTGGGCATTGCATTCCAGATTCAGGATGATATCCTGGACGTGACCAGTACGGAAGAAGTACTGGGAAAACCAATCCACAGTGATGAAAAAAATCAGAAGACAACATATGTAACACTTCTGGGAATTGAGCAGGCACAAAAAAGAGTAGAAGAATTATCCAATCAGGCAATAGATCTGCTTCACCAGCTTTCAGGGGAGAATGAATATCTGGAACAACTGCTGATACAGTTGATCCACAGAGACAGATAGAGGGGATACCTGGTTATGTTAGAAAGAATTCAAAAAGCAAATGATATAAAAAAACTGGCACCGGAGGAACTGCCGGAACTGGCACAGGAAATCCGACAGTTTCTGATCGAAAAGATCAGCAGGACCGGTGGTCATCTTGCATCAAATCTTGGCGTGGTAGAGCTTACGATGGCAATACATCTGGTTTTTGATCTTCCGAAAGATAAGATTATATGGGATGTCGGACATCAGTCTTATACGCATAAGATCCTGACCGGTAGAAAAGATGGATTTGATGACCTGAGAAAATATGGTGGAATGAGCGGATTCCCAAAGAGAAAGGAAAGTGCATGCGATGCATTTGACACGGGACACAGCTCGACTTCTATTTCTGCGGGGCTTGGATATGTATGTGCAAGAGATCTGCAAAAAGAAGATTACAGTGTGATCTCTGTGATCGGGGATGGTTCTCTGACCGGAGGTATGGCTTATGAAGCTTTGAACAATGCTTCAAGGCTTAAGAAGAATTTTATTATTGTTTTGAATGATAATCATATGTCGATTTCCGAAAACGTAGGTGGAATGTCGGATTATCTGGCGAAGCTTCGTACTGCAGATTTTTATACAGATTTGAAAAAAGGTGTAACGAATATGCTTCATAATGTACCGGTTGTAGGAGATCCTATGATTGAACATATCCGTAAGACGAAAAGCAGTCTGAAGCAGCTGATCGTACCAGGAATGTTTTTTGAAGATATGGGAATTACATATCTGGGACCGATTCAGGGACACAGCATACCAATGTTGGTACGTGCATTAAAAGAAGCAAGGAAGATTGAGGGACCTGTGTTATTGCATGTCCTTACCAAAAAAGGAAAAGGATATGAACCGGCAGAAGAACAGCCGGATAAATTCCATGGGATCGGACCGTTCCAGGTAGAGACCGGTGAACCGGAAAAACCGAAGAAAAAAGATTCATATACAGATGTATTTGGAAAAGTAATGTGTGATGAAGCGGCAAGAAATGATAAACTTGCGGCGATCACTGCAGCAATGGCAGATGGAACGGGGCTTGCGAGATTCCGAAAGAAATATCCGAACCGCTTTTTTGATGTGGGGATTGCGGAAGAACATGCGGTGACATTTGCGGCAGGACTTGCGGCAGGCGGGATGAAACCGGTATTTGCGGTATATTCTTCTTTCCTTCAAAGAGCTTATGATCAGATGATTCATGATGTGGCACTTCAGAATCTTCCTGTGATGTTTGCCGTGGACAGAGCGGGATTAGTAGGCAATGACGGAGAGACGCATCAGGGAATTTTTGATCTGTCTTATCTGAGCAGTATTCCGAACATGGTAATCATGTCACCAAAACACAAATGGGAACTGGCGGATATGGTGAGATTTGGTATCTCATACGAGGGACCGATCGCGATCCGCTATCCGAGGGGGAGTGCATGTGATGTCTGTCCGGAATTCAGAAGTCCGATTGAATACGGAAAAAGTGAGATATTGTATGAAGAAAGTGATATTGCAATTATTTTCGTAGGGCATATGTTTGAAGAGGCACTGAAGGTAAGAGAAGATTTAAAAGAGAAAGGCTATGACTGCTCGCTTATTAATGCGAGATTTATAAAACCGTTAGATGCCAAGATGCTGGACCGGCTTACAAAGAAGCATCGGTTGATTGTTACGATTGAAGAAAACGTAAAATCCGGAGGATTTGGAGAACATGTAAGTGAATATCTGATGAGGATCGGTGCAGATGTGAGAGTGCAGATTCTGGCACTCCCGGATGATTATGTAGAACATGGTAATGTAGATGTCCTGCGCAAAGAGACTGGTCTGGACGTAGAATCCATGACGGCACAGATCTGTAAGATGTATGAGACAATGTAGATAACAGGAGAGATTATGAAAGAACGATTAGATGTATTACTTGTAAAAAGAAATCTGGCGGCTTCCAGAGAAAAGGCAAAGGCAATCATTATGTCCGGGATCGTATATGTAGACGGACAGAAAGAAGATAAGGCAGGAACTACATTTCCGGAAGAAGCGACGATCGAAGTGCGAGGTCATACTCTTCCATATGTCAGCCGCGGCGGTCTGAAACTGGAAAAAGCGATCAAGAATTTTGATGTCAGTGTAGAAGGAAAGGTATGTACAGATGTAGGCTCTTCTACAGGAGGCTTTACGGACTGTATGTTGCAGAATGGTGCTGTGAAAGTATTTGCGATTGATGTGGGCCGCGGACAGCTTGACTGGAAACTCAGACAGGATCCACGAGTTGTATGTATGGAAAAAACGAACATTCGTTATGTCACACCGGAAGACATTGGAGAACCGGTACAGTTTTCATCTATTGATGTATCATTTATTTCGCTTACAAAAGTGTTACTTCCGATTCGTAATTATCTTACGGAAGACGGACAGATAGTTGCACTGATCAAGCCACAGTTTGAAGCGGGAAGAGAAAAGGTTGGGAAAAAAGGCGTTGTACGCGAAAAAAGTACGCATATAGAAGTCATCCATAAAGTGATTGATTATGCAATGTCTATCGGATTTGAAGTGCTGAATCTGGAATTCTCTCCGATCAAAGGACCGGAAGGTAATATCGAATATCTGGTCCATTTACAGAAATGCGAAGCGACTGACAGAATTTCGCCTGAGATTGATGTCGAAAAGACGGTAGATCAGTCATTTGCGACACTTGCGAAAGGTTAGAGACAGATGTTAAAAAAGTTTTGGATCGTTACAAATGATGGAAAAGATACGAATCATGCGGTGACGGAAAAAGTAAAGGAATTACTGGAGATAGCGGGAAGAAGCTGTATATTGTGTGAAAAAGATGCAGAGAAAAATATTATCAGGGAACGGATTCCGGACATGATCGATTGTGCAATCGTGATTGGCGGTGACGGGAGTTTGATTGAAGTGGCAAGAACGCTCTGGAAAAGAGACGTTCCGATTCTGGGTATCAACATGGGAACGCTTGGGTATCTTACAGAGGTAGAGGTAAGCAATCTGGCAGAAGATATCACACAGATGCTGAAAGGTGATTATCTGTATGAAGAGCGTATGATGCTGGAAGGCATGTTTCCGAACGGAAAGAAAGATGTTGCACTTAATGATATTGTTGTGTCACGTAAAGGTGATGATCTGCGTATTATATATTTTAAATTGTTCGTAAACGGGGAACTGTTGAATTCCTATGAAGCGGATGGAATCATCATTTCCACACCAACCGGTTCTACGGCATATAATATGTCGGCGGGAGGTCCGATCGTAGAACCTACGGCGTCTCTTACTGTGATCACACCAATCTGTTCTCATGCGTTGAACACAAGAAGCATTGTTCTGTCTTCCGACGATGAGATCGTGATTGAGATCGGAGAAGGACGCAGAGGCAATATAGAAAAAGTACTGGTTACATTTGACGGTGCGACCAGCGTGCCGCTTGAGACAGGAGATCGTCTGACCATTTGCAAGGCAAAAGAGTCGACAAAAATCATGAAGATTAATAAAATCAGTTTTTTGGAAATATTACGGAGAAAGATGAAGGGAAATTGATGATATGAAAGTTAACAGACATGCGAAGATTATTGAATTGATTAATAAATATCATATTGAAACGCAGGAAGAACTGGCGGAATATCTGAACCAGGAGGGATTCAAAGTTACTCAGGCAACGGTATCCAGAGATATCCGTGACCTGAAACTTACAAAGATACCTTCAGAAAATGGAAAACAGAGATATGCACTGCACCAGCATAATGAGAATGGAATGAGTGAGAAATATATCCGTGTTTTAAGAGAAGGGTATCTGTCTATGGATATGGCACAGAATATTCTGGTGATCAAGACAGTGGCCGGAATGGCAAGTGCTGTATGTGCGGCACTGGATGCAATGAAATGGAATGAAATTGTCGGAAGTATTGCGGGAGATGACACGATTATGTGTGCAATACGAAGCGTGGATGACACGGTAAAAGTAATGGACAAGATCAGCAAGATTATCTTATAGGAGGATGCATGTTACAATATTTGCATGTGAAAAACCTGGCTTTGATCGATGAGATCGAAGTAGAGTTTGGCAGAGGGCTGAACATATTAACAGGAGAGACCGGTGCCGGGAAGTCAATCATTCTAGGCTCGGTCAATCTTGCTCTTGGTGGAAGATACACGAAAGACATTCTTCGCCAGGGAGCGAGATACGGATTGGTGGAGCTGACATTTTCAGTGGAAAATGAACGGCAGATCCGTAAATTAAAAGAACTGGATATTTACCCGGAAGATGGGTTTATTACACTGCAGAGAAGACTGATGGAAGGAAGAAGTGTCAGCAAGATCAATGGCGAGACAGTACAGATGGCGACACTTAAAGCAGTATCATCGATTTTGATCGATATTCACGGACAGCATGAACATCAGTCACTGCTTTATAAAAAGAATCATCTGGCGATCGTTGATGCTTTTGCAGGTGAAGAGACGAAGAGACAGAAAGAAAAAGTCGTAGAGATATGGCGGCAGTACAAAGAAAAACAAAAAGAACTGTCAGAGGCAGGAGCAGATGAATCCGAAAGGGTGAAAGAACTGGCATTTTTACAATTCGAAGTCGATGAGATCGTGCAGGCAGAATTAAAAGAGCATGAGGACGAAGAGCTGGAGTCACTTTACCGTCGTATGTGCAATGGAAAGCGGATTGTCCAGAGCGTGACCGAAAGCTATCAGTATACAGGCGGAGATGGGGAAAGCGCAAGCGAAAAGCTCGGAAGGGCACTTAGAACCCTGTCGGAAGTTTCAGATGCTGATGAGCAGCTTGCGCAGTTATATTCGCAGCTTGCGGATGTAGATAATCTGTTAAATGATTTCAATCACGAACTGGCGGAGTATCAGAAAAACTGTGAATTTTCGGATGAAGAGTTTTATGAAACAGAAAAACGGTTAAATGAGATCAATCATCTGAAGACGAAATATGGTAACTCGTATGAAAAGATCATGGAGTACTGTAAGAAGCAGGAAGAAAGAATTGAAATTCTGGAAAACTATGATGCGTATATGCAGGAATTGAAAGCATCCTGTGAGCAGTTGGAACAGGATTATCTTAAAAGGGCGCAGAAACTTTCGACTCTTCGAAAGAAGAAGGCAAACATGCTGGAAAAGAAGATCCAGAAAGGCTTGGAAGACCTGAATTTTGAACAGGTGCAGTTTGAGATACATTTTGCGGAAAAGAAAGAATATTCCAAAGATGGCATTGATGATGCAGAATTCCGTATTTCGCTCAACCAGGGACAGCAGGTGAAACCATTGACAGAAGTTGCTTCCGGTGGTGAGCTTTCCAGAATCATGCTGGCGATCAAAGCTGTAATGGCAGATAAAGATGAGATTGAGACACTGATCTTTGATGAAATTGATGTTGGTATCAGCGGACGTACGGCACAGAAAGTGTCGGAAAAGATGGCATTGATCGGAAAAGAACATCAGGTGATCTGTATTACACATCTTGCACAGATTGCAGCGATGGCAGATCAGCATTTTCTGATTGAAAAAAAGACAGAGGATGCAGTGACGCGTACACACATTTATCCGCTGACAGAAGAAAAGTCGGTAGAAGAGCTGGCAAGGATCCTCGGCGGTGCAAAAATTACAGATACCGTGATCCAAAGCGCAAAAGAGATGAAAAATCTGGCAGGTCAGATAAAATAAAAAGTATACAGATCCAGAGTATTTTTTATAAAATACCACATACTAAGATAGACATTCTTGCAGGGATGTCTATCTTTTTTTGAGGTGTGGAACATGAGAAAATATTGGTATCGAAAATGTCTGATCATAACACTTGTTTTTTCTGTCTTTTTTTACACGGGATATTCAGTGAAGGAAAAAATGGAACGTAACGAAAAAGAGGAAGTAAGCGCGGGGACGGTGTCTGACAATACGGTGATCCCGGGAGGTATGCCGATCGGAATCTATCTGGAAACAGAAGGAGTCATGGTTCTTGGAACAGAGAAGGTTACAGGAACAGACGGTGAACGACTGGAACCGGCAAGACATCTGGTAAAGGCCGGTGATTATATCGTAGAATGCAATGGAACGAAGATCAGGGATAAAAAAGAACTACAGACGATATTAAAAACTACAGATGGAACAGATGTGATTTTAAAGCTGCGCAGAGATTCGGAATATCTGGAAGTGAAGGTAAAACCGGTCAGGAGCAAAAAAAATAATTGCATGCTCGGGATATGGGTAAGGGACAATGCACAGGGACTTGGAACAGTAACATTTCTTAATTCTGACAGCAGATTTGGAGCACTTGGACATGGAATTCATGACACAGATACGAATGCACTTATGGAGATTCGAAATGGAAGAGTATACGAAACCAGTATACGAAGTATCCAGAAAGGAATTGACGGTAATCCAGGAGGCATTGAAGGAATCATTGTTTATAACAGATATAATGTGCTTGGAAAAATTGATAAAAATACGGATTGTGGGATTTTTGGAACGCTTGACCGCACAGAAAACCTGTTTCAGGACACGGATCCGATGGAGATAATGCAGACGGATGAAATAAAAAAAGGAGATGCAAAAATCCGATGCTGTGTGGAAGGAAAAGTAAAAGAGTATAAAATTCGTATTACAAAAATTGACAAACATACCAGAGAGGAAAATAAAGGACTCGAAATAGAAGTGACAGATCCAAAATTGCTGGAAATTACAGGCGGAATCATTCAGGGAATGTCGGGAACACCAATTATCCAGAATGGAAAGATAGCGGGTGCGGTTACCCATGTATTTGTCAGTGATCCAACGAGGGGTTATGGGATTTTTATCGAAAATATGCTGAAATATGTAGAATAATCAGAATTTTGTCGATGCGGGTCATGTTTTTACGACAGTATTTTCTTGTTCGAAAATTGAGGAAAATATATAATAAAACTCGACATAATTATTAAGGGACAAGGAGGCATTACGTAAAATGAGAGAAGTTAATGTAGCAATCGCTGACGACAATGAAAGAATTTTGGATATGCTGGGTGAAATCATAGAGCAAGACCAGGATTTGAATCTGATAGGAAAAGCTGATAACGGTGAAGATATCTATCATCTGATCAAAGAAAAGAAACCGGATGTTGTATTACTGGATCTGATCATGCCAAAGATGGATGGATTAAGTGTGATGGAAAAAGTAAATATGGATGAGCAGATTACCAAACGACCGGAATTTATTATCGTGACAGCTGTCGGACAGGAAAGAATTACAGAAGATGCCTTCCGAAAAGGAGCAAGTTACTATGTGATGAAACCATTTCACAATGATATGATCTTAAGCAGGATCAAAGATGCGGGAAACGGGGAGAGAAAGAACAGTTCGGAATCCGAAAGCCGGAATGCAGTTTCCAAAAAGCAAGAATATAATCTAGAGACTCGTGTGACGGATATGATCCATGAAATCGGAATACCGGCGCACATAAAAGGATATCATTATCTGCGGGATGCGATCATTATGGCAGTGGATGATATGGATGTGTTGAATGCGATTACGAAGGTTTTGTATCCTACAATTGCCAAGATGCATCAGACAACGGCAAGCAGAGTGGAAAGAGCAATTCGTCACGCGATCGAAGTTGCATGGAGCCGTGGAAAGCTTGATACGCTGGATGAGTTATTTGGATATACAGTAAGTAATAGAAAGGGAAAACCTACAAATTCAGAATTTATAGCATTGATCGCAGATACGATCCGACTGGAAAATAAAAACCGCTAAACAACCCTTTTATTCTGAATAAAAATACGTTATAATGATAAAGTATTCTAAGGTTGGGAGGGAAATGCAATGAAGAAAATATTATTTGCGGCATCTGAGTCAGTCCCATTTATCAAAACAGGAGGACTTGCCGATGTTGTCGGATCATTACCGAAATATTTTGATAAAGAAAAATACGATGTGCGCGTAATGCTTCCAAAGTATATGTGCATGAAAGACGAATGGAAAGAAAAACTTCAGTATCATACTCATTTTTATATGGACTTGAACTGGAGAAAACAGTATGTTGGCGTTCTTGAAATGGAATACGACGGAATTAAGTTTTATTTTATAGATAACGAATATTACTTTAACGGATATGCACCATACGGTGATATGTATGCGGATATTGAGAAATTCGCATTCTTCTCAAAAGCTGTATTAAGTGCACTTCCACTGATCGATTTCAGACCAGACATCATTCACTGCCATGACTGGCAGACAGGACTGGTTCCGGTCTATCTGGATAATTTCAGATATGGCAATGAATTTTACCGTGGAATCAAGACGGTGATGACTATACATAACCTGAAGTTCCAGGGAACATGGGATCCGAAGCGTGTCAGAGACATTACCGGATTACCACAGTATTATTTCGCACCGGATAAGCTGGAAGCATACAAGGATGCAAACTACCTGAAGGGTGGAATCGTATATGCGGACAGAGTAACGACGGTAAGTAACTCTTATGCAGAGGAAATTAAGACACCATTCTATGGCGAGAAACTGGACGGTCTTATGAATGCAAGAGCAAACTGCCTGTCTGGAATTGTGAACGGAATTGATTATGAAGATTATAATCCACTGACAGACAATAAGATCGAGAGAAATTATGATGTCAGCAATTTCCGTAAAGAGAAGATCAAGAACAAGATCGCACTTCAGAAGGAACTTGGTCTGGAAGAGAATCATAAAACTATGATGATCGGTATCGTATCCAGACTGACAGATCAGAAGGGATTTGATCTTGTTGCATATGTAATGGATGAACTGTGTCAGGATGCAGTACAGATCGTAGCGCTTGGTACAGGAGAAGAACAGTATGAGAATATGTTCCGCCATTTCGCATGGAAATATCCTGGAAAAGTATCTGCAAACATTTATTATTCAGAAGCAATGTCTCATAAGATCTATGCGTCCTGTGATGCATTTCTTATGCCGTCACTGTTTGAACCATGCGGACTCAGCCAGTTGATGAGTTTACGTTACGGAACAGTTCCGATCGTCCGTGAGACAGGCGGTCTGAAAGATACAGTAGAACCATACAATGAGTATGAAAAGACTGGTACAGGATTCAGCTTCATGAACTACAATGCACATGAGATGCTGGCAACTGTACGTTATGCAGAACAGATCTATTATGATAAGAAACGTGACTGGAACAAGATTGTTGAACGTGCCATGAATAAAGACTTCTCATGGAAGAATTCTGCAAAACAGTACGAAGAATTATACGAAGGAATGTAAAAACAGACTAAAGGAGAACGACAGAAAAAATATGAAAATCAGTGATATATTAGTAGAAAAGACACCGCATCTTTCTTTTGAGGTATTTCCTCCGAAGACAGATGCAGCATATGAAGGAGTATTAAAGGCGACAGAAGCAATTGCAGAATTGAAACCGTCATATATGAGTGTTACATATGGTGCAGGCGGCGGTACCAGTAAGAATACTGTAAAGATTGCATCACATATCAAAGATAAATATAATGTACCAAGCCTTGCACATCTTACTTGTGTATCATCAACAAAAGAAGAAGTGCATCAGGTAATCGATCAGTTAAAGGCAGCAGGAATTGAGAATATCCTTGCTCTCAGAGGAGATATTCCACAAGAGAGTGAATTCCCACTTCCGAATCATTATCAGTATGCATATGAGCTGATCGAGGATATCAAGAGTCAGGGAGATTTCTGCATCGGGGCTGCATGTTATCCGGAAGGACATGTAGAGTCCGAACATAAGAAGGATGATATTGCACATCTGAAACAGAAAGTAGACTGTGGTGTAGATTTCCTGACTACACAGATGTTTTTTGATAACAATATTCTTTATAATTTCCTCTATAGAGCGAGAGAAAAGGGTGTTACCGTTCCGGTTATTCCGGGAATCATGCCGGTAACAAATGCAAATCAGGTAAAGAGAATCCTGTCTATGTCCGGAACCAACCTTCCGGAGAGATTCAAAGCAATCGTAGATCGCTTTGGAGATAATCCGAAAGCAATGCAGCAGGCAGGTATTGCGTATGCGACAGACCAGATCATCGATCTGTTCGCAAATGGCATTAACCATGTTCACGTATATTCTATGAATAAACCGGAGGTTGCTGCGGCAATCCAGGCAAATCTTTCAGAGATTCTGAATAAATAGAGGAAGCAAAATGGACGCAAGAACGAAAGAAACAATTCGTTACTTGGGATATGGCAGACATGCGGTAGATGATCATACGCTGAAGCTTGTGGAAAGCTGTTTTGAAGAGCTTTCCCAGGCGGCGTGCGGCAGGATCGTCTACCGCATTTTTGAATTAGAATTCCCGGAGAGTGGAAGAATCCTTCTGGGAAATCTGGATATCCACAGTAAAAATCTTTATAAAAATCTGACGGGATGTAAAAAAGCAGTGCTGCTGGGTGCAACGCTTGGACCGAAAGTTGATCTGCTATTGCGGAAATATTCCATCGGAGATATGGCAAGAGTGGTAACACTTCAGGCGTGTGCGGCTGCTATGCTGGAAGAATATCTGGATGAATGGCAGACTGCTCTGGAAGCAGATATGAAGAAAGATGGTTATTATATCAGACCGAGATTCAGTCCTGGATATGGAGACTTTGATATTGCACATCAGGATATGATCCTCCGTATGCTGGATACGGCAAAGAAGATTGGGCTTACACTTACCGGCGGCAATATGCTGACACCGTCAAAATCGGTGACGGCAGTGATCGGTCTCAGTGAAACAGAGACTTCCTGCCATATCAAAGGTTGTGAGGCGTGTCAGAAGAAAGACTGCGCATACCGCAGATCATAAGATACAAGAAAGAGGATAGGAGCAGACAAATGTTATTAGAACGACTGGGAAAAGAATTATTGTACTTTGACGGTGGAATGGGAACACTTCTTCAGTCAAAGGGATTACAGCCGGGAGAACTCCCGGAAGTCTGGAACCTGGAACATGCAGAAGAAATCATCGATATCCATAAGGCATATTTTGAAGCAGGCAGTGATATCGTCTTAAGTAATACATTTGGTGCTAATGCGATCAAATTCCATGATTCCAAGTATGGACTCAAAGAAATCGTAACAGCAGGAATCCAGAATGCAAAAAAGGCTGCAGAACGTGGCGTGCACGACGGAAGAAAGACTTATGTAGCATTAGATGTAGGACCAACCGGTAAGTTATTAAAGCCAATGGGAGATCTTTCGTTTGAAGATGCATATGATGCATTTAAAGAAACGATGATCTATGGAGAACAGGCAGGAGCTGATCTGATCCATATCGAGACCATGAGTGACAGTTACGAAGTGAAAGCAGCAGTACTTGCTGCAAAAGAGAATACTTCACTTCCGGTATTTGCAACTATGATCTTCGATGAAAAGGGAAAACTCCTGACAGGAGGAGATGTTCCGGCGGTGGTTACCATGTTGGAAGGCCTTCGTGTAGATGCATTGGGAATCAACTGTGGTATGGGACCGGAGCAGATGCTTCCGATTCTGGAGGATATTCTGAAATACGCATCGGTTCCGATCATCGTAAAACCGAATGCAGGACTTCCGAAGCAGCGTGACGGAGAAGTCTATTATGATGTAGAACCGGAACAGTTTGCCGGATATATGGCAAAGATCGTAGAGATGGGAGCGCATGTGATCGGCGGATGCTGTGGAACAACACCTGCACATATCCAGAAGATGGTTGAGACGACCAGAGAGATGAGCGTAAAGCCGGCAACAAAGAAAGATATCACAATGGTATCTTCTTACGGACATGCGGTCATCCTTGGCGGCAAGCCGATGATCATCGGAGAGAGAATCAATCCGACCGGTAAGAAGAAATTCAAACAGGCATTAAAAGACCACGACATGGATTATATCCTGAAAGAGGGGATTACGCAGCAGGATAAGGGAGCACATATTCTGGATGTCAACGTAGGACTTCCGGATATTGACGAACCGGCGATGATGAAAGAAGTCATCATGGAGCTTCAGAGCGTATCAAGCCTGCCGCTTCAGATCGATACCGTTGATATCACAGCAATGGAAGCGGCGATGCGTATCTATAACGGTAAGCCGATGGTGAACTCTGTAAATGGAAAACAGGAAAATATGGATGCTGTCTTCCCGCTTATTAAGCGTTACGGAGGTGTTGTGATCGGGCTTACGATCGACGAGGATGGAATCCCGGCAACGGCAGATGGAAGAGTCCGTGTGGCAGGAAAGATCATCGAAGAAGCGAAAAAATATGGCATTGACAAAAAGGACATTGTAATCGATGTGCTGGCAATGACGATCAGTTCCGAGCCGGAAGGAGCAAAGGTCACTCTGGAAGCACTGAAAAAAGTCAGAGAGACTTACGGTGTATGTACGGTACTTGGTGTATCGAACATTTCATTCGGACTTCCGTACCGTCCGGCAGTCAATTCGAATTTCTATACGATGGCCATGCAGAATGGCTTAAGTGCCGGAATCATCAATCCGTCTTCGGAAGATATGATGTGTTCTTACTATTCATTCTGTGCGCTGATGAATTACGACAAGAACTGCGAGGATTATATCCGTGTATATGGCAGTCAGAAAGCAGGAATGCCTGCACCGGCAGCCAAGGCAGAACTGACTTTAAAAGAGGCCATCGAAAAAGGTCTGAAAGAAGAAGCACATCATGCAACAGGAGAACTGTTAAAGGAACAGGCACCGCTGGAGATCATCAATGAACACCTGATCCCGGCACTGGATACGGTGGGAAAAGGATTTGAAAAGGGAACTGTCTTCCTGCCGCAGCTTCTGATGAGTGCCGATGCGGCAAAGATCGCATTTGCAGTGATCAAGGACGTACTCGCACAGGAAGGCGGGGAAGTCCAGGCGAAGAATAAAGTTATTCTCGCAACGGTAAAAGGAGATATTCACGATATTGGTAAGAACATTGTAAAAGTCCTTCTGGAGAATTACAGTTTTGATGTGATCGATCTGGGGAAAGATGTACCGCCGGAAGTGATCGTAGATACTGCAGTTGAGCAGGATATCCGGCTGGTAGGTTTAAGCGCGCTTATGACAACAACGGTTGTAAGCATGGAAGAGACCATCAAGTTATTGAGAGAACGTAAACCTGAATGTAAAGTCATGGTAGGGGGAGCTGTGCTGAATCAGGATTATGCAGATATGATCGGGGCAGATTTTTACGGCAAAGATGCAATGCAGTCCGTATATTATGCACAGAGAGTATTTGGAGAAGAGTAATCAGTGAGCAAAGAATTTCATAAAAATATACAGTAGACAAAAAGGAGACAGAAAAAATGGGATTAATATTACCAGAACATTATGACCCTCGCTTAAGCGTAAGAGAGACACAGGAAGCAATCAAGTACATTCGTGACACGTTCCAGAAGGAATTCGGAAAAGAGATGAATCTGGAGAGAATCTCTGCACCGTTATTTGTAGAAAAAAGCAGTGGTCTGAACGATGACCTGAACGGTGTGGAAAGACCGGTACAGTTCGATATCGCAGGCGTTCCGGGAGAGACAATCGAAGTTGTACATTCCCTTGCAAAATGGAAACGTATGGCATTATACAAATATGGATTCCAGCCGGGTGAAGGACTTTATACAAATATGAACGCGATCCGCAGAGATGAAGAACTTGACAACTTACATTCCTGCTACGTGGACCAGTGGGACTGGGAAAAAGTGATCAAAAAAGAAGAACGTACTGTTGAGACACTGGAAGCTACCGTACGTAATATCTTCAAGATCATCAAACATATGGAACATGAGGTATGGTACAAATATCCACAGGCAGTGAAGAAACTTCCGGAGGACATCTATTTCATCACTTCCCAGGAACTGGAAGACATGTATCCGGATAAGACTCCAAAGGAAAGAGAAAATCTGATCACAAAAGAACACGGCTGTGTATTCCTGATGAAGATCGGTGACAAACTCGCAAGCGGCGAGCCGCACGACGGACGTGCACCAGACTACGATGACTGGCAGTTAAACGGAGACATCCTGTTCTGGTTCGAGACACTGAACTGTGCACTTGAGATCTCCAGCATGGGTATCCGTGTAGATGAAAAAGCTCTGGAAGAGCAGCTTGTAAAAGCAGGATGCGAAGAGAGAAAGAATCTCCCATATCATAAGATGCTGCTAAACGGAGAACTTCCATACACCATCGGAGGCGGTATTGGACAGTCCAGACTCTGTATGCTGCTTCTTGACCGTGCTCATGTCGGCGAAGTGCAGGCAAGTTTGTGGCCGGAAGAGATGCGGGTGGCTTGCAGAGAGCATAATATTATTCTGTTGTAAATTGGTACTTAATTCAACAGGCTGGTGGATACCCGGACCGAAAGGCCAACCCAGTTAATAAATTAATCCCCAAAATTAGTTGATAAGATTTTCTCAAGTGTCTATAATAGAACTATAGACTGTCATAAAAATGACAAAGGAAAAACAGGAGGAACTCCAACTATGATGAGAGGCATTAATACAACCGTAAGACGGTTGAGAAGAAAAGTCTTTGAAGAAGTCGCAGCGCTTGGTTTCAAAGCGGATGCGGATACTTTATGCGACGATATGGAAGCAATCCCATATGCGCTGGTGAATGATGAGACGGAACAGTACCGTGACAGTGTCTACCGTGCAAGAGCAGTTGTACGAGAGCAGGTAAGACTTGCAATGGGACTTGCGCTCAGGCCTGAAGATAAACCGGTACATCTGACAGCGGGAGTAGAAGCAAGTAACATATCAGACAAATATTATGAGCCGCCGCTTATACAGGTTATCCCGTCTGCATGTATGAGATGTGAGGCGAAAGGATATGAGGTCAGCAACATGTGTAAAGGATGTCTGGCACATCCTTGTATGGAAGTCTGTCCAAAGGGTGCAATTTCCATGGTGAACGGAAAATCCTACATTGATCAGGAAAAATGTATCAAATGTGGAAAATGTAAGAGCGTCTGTCCATATGACGCAATCTCCAAGAAAGAGCGCCCTTGTGCAAAAGCCTGTGGTGTCAATGCGATTGAAAACGATAAAGTGGGACGTGCATATGTCAATCCGGACAAATGCGTATCCTGCGGTATGTGTATGGTAAACTGTCCGTTTGGAGCAATTTCAGACAAATCCCAGATCTTCCAGCTTGCAAGAGCATTGTCGGAAGGCGAGCAGATCATTGCTGAGATCGCACCGGCATTTACCGGGCAGTTCGGAGATAATATCAATGCGAGAAACTTAAAGGCAGCACTGGAAGAACTTGGATTTTCACAGGTATACGAAGTAGCTCTTGGAGCTGATATCGGAGCTATTGCAGAGGCACACCATTATGTGGAAAAGGTTACAACGGGAGAACTTCCGTTCCTTCTGACATCCTGCTGTCCGTCATGGGCAATGCTGGCAAAGAAATATTTCCCGGATATGATCGATGAAGTGTCTCAGGAGTTGACGCCTATGGTCGCTACTGCACGTACGATTAAGAAAGAACATCCGAATGCAAAAGTAGTATTCATTGGACCATGTGCGGCCAAGAAGCTGGAAGCAATGCGCAGAAGCGTAAGAAGTGATGTTGATTTTGTAGTGACATTTGAGGAATTACAGGGAATGTTCGATGCGAAGGAAATTGATCTTTCCGAATATGAAGCAGAGTCATCTTTCCATAATGCAACAGGTGTAGGACGTGGATATGCAGTTGCAGGCGGTGTTGCATCTGCGATTGAAAAATGTGTGAATGAATACTATCCGGGTGTGGAAGTAAAGATCGAACATGCAGAAGGTCTTGCAGATTGTAAGAAGATCCTTTCTATGGCGAAGATCGGAAGAATGAACGGATGTCTGATCGAAGGAATGGGATGTCCGGGCGGATGTGTAGCCGGAGCAGGAACGAATATTCCGGTACCGAAAGCACAGAAGAAAGTACAGGAATTTGTGAAAGCATCCAGCAAACAGCTTCCACCAAAGGAACTCGGTGAAATTGAGTTAAAATAAGAGGGTTCCGAATGAGAAAACAAGAATCCGGAATGTCGTTCATGACGATATTTTATGCGCGTTTTATGCATATTTAAGTTTAAAAGAGACAGGCGTAATGATTGACAAAACGCCTGTCTCTCTTTATAATTAAAAGTTAGTATTGATAAAAATATTTATACTGATTTGATACATGAATGTAGAGCAGGAGGAAATTATGCAGAAGTATGGCGTAAACGAATTAAGAAGAATGTTTCTTGAGTTCTTTGAAAGCAAGGGACATCTGGCAATGAAAAGTTTCTCATTAGTGCCTCATAACGATAAGAGTCTGTTACTGATCAACTCTGGTATGGCACCATTGAAACCATATTTTACAGGACAGGAGATACCGCCGAGAAGACGTGTTACCACCTGTCAGAAATGTATCCGTACAGGAGATATCGAGAACGTAGGAAAGACAGCAAGACATGGTACATTTTTCGAAATGCTTGGTAACTTCTCATTTGGAGACTATTTTAAAGACGAAGCAATTCACTGGACATGGGAATTCCTTACAGAAGTAGTAGGACTGGATCCAGATAGATTATATCCATCCATTTACCAGGATGACGATGAGGCCTTCGAGATCTGGAATAAAGAGATTGGAATCCCGGCAGAGAGAATCTTCCGTTTTGGAAAGGAAGATAACTTCTGGGAGCATGGAGCAGGACCTTGCGGACCATGTTCAGAAGTATATTATGACCGTGGGGAAAAATACGGATGTGGACAGCCTGGATGTACCGTCGGATGTGAATGTGACCGTTATATGGAGATCTGGAACAACGTATTTACACAGTTTGACAATGACGGACATAACAACTATACAGAATTAGAGCAGAAGAACATTGATACAGGTATGGGACTGGAACGTCTGGCATGTATCGTGCAGGATGTAGATTCTATGTTCGACATCGATACATTAAAGGCTTTAAGAGACCATGTATGTAACATGGCAGGTGTGGAATATCAGAAAGATGATAACACAGATACTTCAATCCGAGTACTGACAGACCACATCCGTTCAGTAACATTTATGATCTCAGACGGTATCCTTCCATCAAACAGCGGACGTGGATATGTATTGAGACGTCTTCTCCGCCGTGCATGCCGTCATGGAAGACTTCTTGGAATCAAGGGAGCATTCCTTGTAGAACTTGCACAGACTGTCATTGACGGATCGAAAGACGGATATCCGGAACTGGAAGAAAAGAAAGACTTTATCTTTAACGTAATCGCCAAAGAAGAAGCTCAGTTCAACAAGACAATTGACCAGGGACTTTCTATTCTTGCAGACATGGAAGAAGAGATGAAGAAGAATGGTGAGACTGTTCTCTCTGGAAAGAACGCATTTAAGCTTTATGATACTTATGGATTCCCGATCGATCTGACAAGTGAGATTCTGGAAGAAAAGGGTCTGACTTATGACGAAAAAGGATTCGAAGAAGCACAGAAAGAACAGCGTGCAAAATCCGAAGGAACATTCGGTACACACAACTACAGTGGTAAAGATGCCAGTGTATATGATGAGCTGGATGCAGAATTATCTTCTGAGTTCGTCGGATATGATCAGTTAGAGGTTGAATCTGATGTGACAGCTATGACGAGCGAGACAGAAGTTGTAGATGCACTGACAGACGGAGATAAGGGTACGATCATCGTTGCCAAGACTCCATTCTATGCAACAATGGGTGGACAGGAAGCTGATAAAGGTATCATCTGTACCGAAGACGGTGAATTTGTCGTAGAAGATGTTGTGAAGCTTGCAGGCGGCAAATTCGGCCATGTAGGACAGGTTACAAAGGGTATGATCAAAGTCGGCGACAAGGTGACTCTGAAGGTTGACAAAGAGAACCGTGCACTTGCTGAGAACAACCACAGTGCAACCCATCTGCTTCAGAAAGCTCTCCGTATGGTACTTGGCAATCACGTAGAGCAGGCAGGATCTCTGAATAATGCACAGAGACTGCGTTTCGACTTTACACATTTCTCTGCCATGACAGCAGAAGAACTGCAGAAGGTTGAAGATATCGTAAATGAGAAGATCCGTGAGAATCTTCCGGTTGTAATTAAAAATATGCCGATCGAAGAGGCTAAGAAGACGGGAGCTGCAGCTCTGTTCGGAGAAAAATACGGAGACATTGTACGTGTTGTAAGTATGGGTGATTTCTCTATCGAATTCTGTGGTGGTACACATGTAAAGAATACAGGAAACATCATGGCATTCAAGATCCTGTCCGAGACAGGTGTGGCTGCCGGAGTACGCCGTATTGAAGCCCTGACATCCAAAGGACTTCTGGATTACTACAGCGCTCAGGAGAAGAAGCTTCATGAGACTGCAAAATTACTGAAAGCAACACCGGAAAACATCGAAGAGAAGGTTTCTCATCTGATGAATGAAAATAAGGTATTAAAGGGCGAAGTAGAGAGCCTGAAGAGCAAACTTGCAAAAGATGCCATGGGTGATGTAATGAACCAGGTAGAAGAAGTAAAAGGTGTGAAATTCCTTGCTACAAGCCTGGAAGGTGTAGATATGAACGGCCTTCGTGATCTTGGAGACCAGTTAAAAGAGAAGCTGGGCGAAGGTGTGATCCTGCTTGCTTCTGTTAATGATGGTAAAGTAAGCCTGATGGCTACCGTTACAGACGGAGCTATGAAACAGGGAGCTCATGCAGGTAACCTGATCAAAGCAGTTGCCAAATTAGTTGGCGGCGGTGGCGGCGGACGTCCGAATATGGCGCAGGCCGGCGGTAAGAATCCGGCAGGTGTAGAGGATGCTCTGAAGGCTGCAAAAGAAGCATTAGAAGGACAGCTTGCATAAAATTTTACTGTCAATTCGCGAAATTTTGCAATTTTTTCCAAAGTGGAAGAAAGTTGTTGACGTGAGAAAAAAATATGTTATAATCATATGTAGTGCAATAAAAATACCCGAACAGTCGTATGATGCACAATATAGGACTGGAGGGGAGGTTAGGTGTGAGTCTATGTCAAATGTAATCGTTAAAGAAAACGAATCGTTAGATAGCGCTTTACGCAGATTCAAAAGAAACTGTGCAAAGGCTGGTATTCAGCAGGAAATTCGTAAAAGAGAACATTACGAAAAACCAAGCGTAAGACGCAAAAAGAAATCTGAAGCTGCTAGAAAACGTAAGTATAACTAATATGTGCAGAAATAGAGTGTCGTATGACACTCTATTTTTTATACTTTAGTATGCGATAGAACCTGCCAGTGACAGGTTCTATATGTGTCTTAGCATGCTGGAAAGCCGCCGGTGGCACACTTTAGCGAAGCAGTCTGGAAAAATATTTTTGGAAATTTTTCAAAAAACATGTTGACGTTTTCAAAACACAGGTATATACTGTGAATCGTTGAAAGGCAAAGGCGCCATACCCGTTAGGGTGTGGTGCCTTTTTTCGTTCTATTGATAGAGTGATAAAAGGATAGGAAGACGAACGAGATCATAATTATTCAACAAATTTTTAGGATGGATGAAAGTGAGGAGTTTTATTATGAGATTAAAGGATACGGGACTTACAGCACAAGAACTGAAGGACATGGTTAATAAGTATATGGTGGAGACTTATGAGAGATATGATTTCATTGCAGAGAGAGCAGAAGGCATGTATCTGTACGATGAAGAAGGAAATGCATATCTGGATTTCTACGGTGGGGTTGCCGTTAACAGCTGTGGTAACAGAAATCCAAAAGTCATTGCAGCAATCAAGGATCAGTTAGATGATATCATGCATACATTCAACTATCCATACACCATTCCACAGGCATTACTGGCTAAGAAGATCTGTGATACGATCGGAATGGATAAGATCTTTTATCAGAACTCCGGAACTGAAGCAAATGAGTGTATGATCAAGATGGCAAGAAAATATGGTGTAGATAATTTCGGACCGGAAAGATATCACATCATTACAGCAAAACATGGTTTCCATGGAAGAACTTACGGAGCAATGTCTGCAACAGGCCAGCCGGACAATGCAATTCAGATGGGATTCAAACCAATGCTTCCTGGATTCGATTATGCAGAATATAATAACCTTGAAGATTTCAAATCAAAGGTAACAGAGAATACAATCGCAATCATGATTGAGCCTGTACAGGGCGAAGGCGGTGTTCATCCTGCAACACAGGAATTCATCGAAGGACTTCGTAAATTATGTGACGAGAAAGATATGTTACTTCTGTTTGATGAAGTTCAGACAGGATGGGGACGTACCGGAGCACCGATGGCTTACATGGGATATGGTGTAAAACCAGACGCAGTATCTATGGCAAAAGCAGTCGGAGGCGGAATGCCGTTAGCAGCATGCTGTGCAACTGAAAAAGTAGCAAAAGCATTTACAGCAGGAACACATGGCTCTACATATGGCGGACACTGTGTAACATGTGCAGCAAGTCTTGCATCAGTAACAGAGATTCTTGATAACAACTTAAGTGAAAATGCAAAAGAAATGGGAGAATACATGAAACAGGAACTTGCAAAACTCCCACATGTAAAAGAAGCAAGAGGACGTGGACTTCTGGTTGGATGCGAATATGATATTCCAATCGCAGTAGAAGTAAAACACGGATGCCTGGACAGAATGGCACTGATCACAGCCATCGGAGACAGCGTAAACCGTATGATTCCACCACTTATCGTAACAAAGAAACAGATCGATGAGCTGATGCTGATCATGAGAGCGTCTATCGAAGATGCTGCCGCAAAATACGAAAGCAAGTAAGCGTAAATAAATATAAGAAGATACAGAAATACAAATGATTCAGACGTTACCACAATTTTGATTCATAGAACTACCTTCAAAAAGAGGCTGCCGGCGATTTTGCCGGCAGCCTCTTACGCATACCAAAGTATACAAGAAAATCTGCCAGTGGCAGGTTTTGCAGATTAAGTTTCTTCTTCATCAGGAACAGGCTCAGGGACCTCTGTATCTCCGGTGTATTCAATGTCCGGAAGCAGTTCAAAATAAAAGTCCTGATATTCTTTTGAAAGAGCCTGAATGATCTCTTTCTGCACGGATTTGAACTTGGAAATAGAGATCATATCACGGTTCATGGTGATATACACGCTGATCCATAATTTCCGTCCGGTACGCAGGATATCATAATATAATTTTGTGTCCCCGTATGTGGCAAGAATCGGAGATACGATCTCTTTGATCTCCTGAACCGTTTCTTCCTCCGGAGGGAGTAAGAACAGGTCCCGAAGTCCCGTGATCACGGTTTTTATCGGAACCGGAAGCATAAAAAGGGACAGGATGATCGCCAGTATCGGGTCGAGATAAGGAATCAAAGGCTGGAACCATTCTCCGGTTATGATCTGCGGCAGAAAGAATGCGATGCACATACCAAACGATGCGACAGAGTCGATCTGCCATTCCTGGATCTCCATGATCACGATCGGTGAAGTCAGTTTACTGTTCATCCTGCGAAGCAGGAAGATCACAGCAATACTGACTAAGGTGGCACTCATTTCAAAATACGCAACCATGGAAAAGTTGACATGCTGGCCGCCGTGGAAGATGATCTGGATGTTGTTAATGATCAGTCCGACGGTAACAGCAATCATGATCGCACCTTTTACAACAACAAATAAGGATTCAATCTGCTGGTAACCAAATGGGTGGCTTTCGCTGGACGGCTTGTACATCAGCGGAACCAGTGAAAGTGATACGAATACCATCAGAATCTCGACGCCGTCATAGACACTGTCCAGAAGGACGGCCTGCGACCTTGTGATGACCGCCATAACGATCTCCAGGATTACGAAAATCGTACTTCCTGTGATGGAGATACGGAGTGCGGATTTTTCGTATTTCTGTTTACTCCGGCTAGAATGCATAATGTATCTTCTCCTTTGGCAAAATGGAATCAAGTTCATGGTAGAGTCGTGCGATCGGAAGGCCGACTACATTATTATAATCACCTTCGATCCCTTTTACGTGGATGGCAAATGCGCCCTGGATGCCGTAAGCGCCGGCTTTGTCAAGAGAATCACCGCTGTCAACATAAGCATGAAGATCCTCTTTTGTGACCGGATAAAAGGTGACATCCGTTTTTTCGTAGAATGTATGTAAGATCTGCTGCCCACGGATACACCCTGCAAATGTAACTCCGGTATAGACCTGATGTGTGCGGTCTGCGAGCATGGAAAGCATATCAAAGGCTTCTTCGTTATCTGCCGGTTTCCCAAGAATCTCACCGCGATAAGACACAATGGTGTCGGCACCGATGACGATACAGTCTTCACCCTGATATGCGGGATTGTCTTTTATCTTTGATTCATATACATCAAGAGCTTTCTGGTGCGCCAGTTCCATCACGACATCGGACGGAATATCTTTGGTGATCTTTTCATCGACTGCAGACGGGATTACGTCGAATGTGAATCCTGCCTGGGTAAGCAGCTCCTGCCGTCTGGGAGAAGCTGATGCTAATACGTATTTCATGTCTTTTTTCTCCTTTATGACCTTTTGAAAATATATAAAATACCAACTATAGTATAACATAGAATGAAAAAAACAGAAATTCATAACGGATAAAATTGTAATGTAAAAATTGCAATCACTGTGCAGATTCGATATAATGTTAACAAGTATAAATATCGGAAACGGAGGTTTATTGTTATGTATATCAGTGAAATAAGAACGAAAGCACCGGCAGACGAAAGAATGCCGTTAGAGCGGAAATTCTACGATACATTGGAAAAATTAAAAATACCATATGAACAGGTGGATAATGATCCGGCATCTTCGATGGAAGAATGTGCAGAAGTGGATAAAGCGATCGGAACAGAGATCCGGAAGAATGTCTTCCTCTGTAACCAGAAGAAGACAACCTTCTTTTTGCTGGTAATGCCGGCAGACAAAGCATTTGACACTTCTTCATTCAGTAAAAAACTGGGCGTGTCCCATATGTCATTTGCGCCGCCGGAGAAGATGCTGGAACATCTTGGCACAACACCGGGATCAGCAAGTGTTGCAGGGCTTCTGACCGATGAAGATGATTATGTGCAGGTAATTATAGATAAGGAAGTTGCAGAGGCAGAATGGTTCGGCTGCAACCCGGGAATCAACACCAGCCATTTGAAATTTAAAACGAAAGATCTGCTTCAGAAGTATCTTCCGGCGATTCATCACAGAGCAAGAATTGTGGATCTGTAGAATCCAGAGAAGCGAATAAGAGAAGCAGATCTGCGGGAAAGAGAGAAGCGAATAAGAAAAGCAGATCTGCGAGAAAGAGAATAGCGAATAAGAAAGACAGATCTGTAAAGGATAGAATAGAGAATAAAAAGGAACAGTAACATTATAAATATGAAGACATCAGAAGATTTAAAACAGATACTGGAGCGCATTGATCACAGAGGATATCCGGCATATAAGGATACCAGAGGCGCATACCAGTTTGGAACATATATACTGGGGATTGATCATGTACAGGGAGATCCGTTTGCGGCACCGTCCAGGCTGCATATACAGGTGGCAGGAAGAGCGGCCCGGATTCCGGGAAATCTATATGACAGCAAATGTAAAAAGATGGCTGTGGCAGATTATCTGCTGCGGAATTTTGCAAAGCAACTGGAACGGTACTCGTTTCAGGCACACGGTTCCGGAAAAAGCGGGATCATCCAGGTGACACGATGTGGTCAGGAAGTGCTGGAACGTACGGCCTGTGAGATAGAGGAAAAGACAGGGAATATTATTGTCCGGTTTGAGGTCGGATTCCCGGCAAGAGGACGTACGATCCAGGCAGGAGAGCTGATTAAGATTCTGTATCAGTATCTGCCGGCGTGTGTGGAGAAAGCCCTGTATTATAAGAATATAGACCAGAATGCAGTGAAGCGGGCGGCAGAACTTGCCGTGGATCAGGAATATATCCGGGAACAGCTGAAAAAAGAGGGACTGATAGCATTTGTTGCTGATGGTTCGATCCTTCCGAGAGAATCGGGCGTTTCCCAGAGACCGATGAAGGATGCGGTGCCGTTTGTCTCGCCGGATTCTATGAAAGTTACGATGAAGCTTCCATATAAAGGAGTGCTCACCGGAATGGGAATACGAAAGGGAATCACTCTGGTTGTAGGTGGCGGCTATCATGGTAAATCAACGCTTTTGAAAGCACTGGAGAGTGGTGTATATCCTCATATTGCAGGAGATGGCAGGGAATATGTAGTCACAGATGATACTGCAATGAAGATCCGCGCAGAAGACGGCAGAAGCATCCGGCATACAGACATTTCCATGTTTATCAATGATCTGCCGAACGGAAAAGATACGTATGCGTTCGACACGGAAGATGCAAGTGGAAGTACGTCACAGGCGGCGAATGTGATAGAAAGTATGGAAGCAGGAACACAGGTATTTCTGATCGATGAAGATACGAGTGCAACGAATTTTATGGTGAGAGATGAGCTGATGCAGCAGGTGATCCACCGTGACATGGAGCCGATTACACCGTTTATTGAGCGTGTGCGGGATCTTTATCAGGAATATGGAATATCGACGGTGCTGGTAGCGGGAAGCTCCGGAGCCTATTTCCAGATCGCGGATCAGATCATTCAGATGGATAAGTATGTTCCGAGAGAAATCACGGAACTGGCAAAGAAAGCGGCTTCAGACTATCCGGCATTGAAGTTTCCGGAAGAAAAGCCGGAACAGCCATCGTTTGACCGGAAGGTGCGTAAGAATCCGGGCATCCGCCAGAAAGGCAGGGTGAAATTAAAAACAATGGGACGCGATGCAGTCATGATCGGTCATGAAACGATTGATCTGCGGTATGTGGAACAGCTTGTGGACAGTGAGCAGTTAAATACACTGGGGCAGATCGTACGTTTCCTGGAAGAGGAGATATTTGATGGCAGGAAGACACTTGGACAGGCCATAGAACAGGTGGAGAACGTTCTGGATAAAAAAGGGCTTGCCGGTGTGTGCGAAGGAAATACTGTACCGGGAAATCTTGCAAGACCGCGTATACAGGAAATCTATGCCTGTATGAACCGTTACAGAAAGCTTGGAACAGACAGGAAAGAGAGGGGATAGAATATGAGAGTCATTGCAGGAAGTGCAAGAAGAACACAGTTAAAGACGTTGGAAGGTATGGATACCAGACCAACAACAGACAGGATCAAGGAGACATTATTTAACATGATCGCGCCATATCTGTACGACAGTATCTTTCTGGATCTGTTTGCCGGAAGCGGCGGGATCGGGATCGAAGCTCTGAGCAGGGGAGCAATGGAAGCGGTATTTGTAGAGAAGAATCCGAAAGCCATGGCGTGTGTCAAAGAGAACCTTCAGAAGACACATTTTGAAAGAAAAGGGATGACCATGCAGATGGATGTGATGACAGCACTCTATAAATTAGAAGGAGAAAAACAGTTTGATTATATTTTTATGGATCCACCGTATAATCATGAACTGGAAAAAAGTGTGCTGACTTATCTGGCAGAATCATCGCTGCTGGCAGAGGAAGGAATTATCATTGTAGAGGCTTCTAAAGAGACAGACTTTGATTATGCAGAAGATCTGGGATATAACATTATCAAAGAAAAAGAATATAAGACAAATAAGCATGTATTTTTGGAACCTGCGGGAAGGAAAGAAATATGTTAACAGGAATCTATCCGGGAAGCTTTGACCCGGTCACATACGGACATCTGGATATCATAAAACGTTCTGCTGAAATGGTAGATGAACTGGTAGTCGGAGTGCTGAATAATAAAGCAAAAACCCCGTTGTTTTCCGTAGAAGAACGTGTTAAAATGTTAGAGGAAGTAACGAAAGACATACCAAATGTTAAGATTATTCCATTTGAAGGATTATTGGTGGATTTTGCCCATAAGCTGAATGCGAAGATTGTAATAAGGGGACTTCGGGCAATCACTGATTTTGAATATGAATTACAGATGGCGCAGACCAATCATAAACTTGCGTCAGATGTGGAGACGATATTTCTGACCACGAATCTGCAGTATTCATATTTGAGTTCTACCACGGTAAAAGAAGTGGCAGCCTTCGGAGGAGATATATCCCAGTTTGTGCCGGATTACATAGAGCAGAAAGTCTGGGGGAAAATGAAACATAAAAGGAGAGTGTAAATATTATGAGCAGCCGTATTGAGCAGATCATAGAGGAAATTGAAGAGTATATTGACAGTTGTAAATTCCAGCCGCTGTCGACAACAAAAATTATTGTAAATAAAGACCAGATGGATGAACTGTTAAGAGAACTTCGTATGAAGACACCGGATGAGATCAAGCGTTATCAGAAGATTATTGCGAACAAAGACGCAATTCTGGCTGATGCACAGGCAAAAGCAGACGGAATGATCCAGGAAGCACAGATTCAGACAAATGAGCTGGTAAGTGAACATGAGATCATGCAGCAGGCGTATGCGCAGGCAAATGAGATCGTAACTGCAGCAACTGCACAGGCACAGCAGATTCTGGATAATGCAACAAATGATGCAAACCAGATTCGTATCGGAGCCATTCATTATACAGATGATCTTCTTTCTCAGGCAGAGAGTGCGATCGGACGTACCTTGGATACGTATACATCGAAGTATGACAGTCTTGTAAATTCTCTTCAGGAATGTTATGACATGGTGCGTAACAACAGAGCAGAGCTGGATGTTCCGCCGGAGACAGAACAGAGTGTACAGTCGGAGTATCCACAGGATGAATATCCTGCAGACGAATATCCGCAGAATAATTATGAGCAGGATGCTTATGGACAGGATGATTATCTGGATGATGAGAATCAGTATCCGAATGATATGTCAGTTTCTGATTATGATATTCAGGAAGATGACACACTGGATTAAGGTACAATCAAATAGCATATATGTAAGCGGAGATAAGAAGACTGGTTACCAATGCGGTGGCCAGTTTTTCTGCTATATAGGGCAGGATTGGTAAGTGATTGCCGGAGATCATGGAATATGTCTGGGCAATACAGCACCAGCCGCCGAAAGAGGTAAGTGCAGCGCACAGAATAATCTTATGGGAGATATACAGTGCGGATGACGCAAGCCGTCGGATTCCGGTGCTGATCTCCAGGCTGGAATACAGAAGAAGGGAGGCTGTATTGTCTGGAAGAGCAGACGCAAGCAGTTGAATCAGGACAGAGAACATCATCATATATCCACCGACCTTTGTGATGGATTCGAATGCATTCATGATACAACGGTCGAAGTAATTACCGGATAAATTTTCAGACTGTGAAGCAGTTGAAGAAGAAACCTGCATCATGTGTGAAAATGGATGGATATGGTCTTTTGCGCGGTAGAAAAGACGAAAGACAAAGCTCATCATAAGAGGCGTAAGTGTAAGAATAAGAAGAAACGGAATGGAAATAGAATCCTTTTTCAGATTCTGAATGACAACATAGCTTAAGATGAAAGCAGGGCTTGTATTGTTGCAGAAAGACAAAAGGTAAGAGGCTTCTGAACGCGAAATTTTCTGAGCGTCCAGAAGGTCGGAAGCTGTCTTGGCACCCATCGGATATCCGCATAAGAAGCCGGTGAGTACTGCAAATGTGCCATAATAAGAAGTGCCAAGGAGCGGACATAGAAACGGTGATGTGATGTGGCAGATCCAGTGAAGTGCAGGGGTGCGGATCAGAATATTGATCAGGACCATATAAGGAAGTAATGTGGGAAGGACATGCCGGAACCACAGGAGGAGTCCGTAACTGGCACCGGCAAAGACTGTCTGTGGAAATGACAGCATACATAAGAAAAAAATCAGTATCGGAATGGTAAGAAAATGACGTCTGGACATAGGAATCTCCCGGAGGACCTTGTTAATTCATTGTATGGATAAGGTTGATTTTTTATGAAGACTGTTAGATAATAGATAACAGTGTAATATAGAAGGAGTGTAGGAAAATGGCAGTATTAAATGAATTAGAACCGAAAGAAGTCTTCCGGTTTTTTGAAGAAATAAGTGCGATCCCGAGAGGAAGCCGCGATACAAAACGTATCAGTGATTATCTGATGGCATTTGCAAAGGAAAGAGACTTAAAAGTGATTCAGGATGAAGTGAATAACGTGATCATATTCCAGCCTGGAACACCTGGATATGAAGAAAGTGAACCGGTGATCCTGCAGGGACATATGGATATGGTATGCGAAAAGACATCGGATTCCACACATGATTTTAAAAATGACGGACTGGAATTATATGTAGAAGATGGATTTTTAAAGGCGAAAGATACCACGCTTGGAGGAGATGACGGCGTTGCGGTTGCAATGGCGCTTGCACTGATGGACAGCGAAGATATTCCACATCCACCAATCGAAGCAGTATTTACTGTAGATGAAGAGCTTGGAATGGAAGGTGCCGAGGCTATCGACCTGTCAGTATTAAAAGGAAAGAAACTCATCAACCTGGATTCGGAAGAAGAGAAGACTCTGACGGTTGGATGTGCGGGCGGAGTCCGTTATCAGGGACTGATCCCGGTAGAAAAGGAGACTGCATCCGGAGAGGTGATCAAGATTACGATCCAGGGGCTTCTGGGCGGACATTCCGGCGAAGAAATCCACAGACAACGTGGTAATGCGAATAAGATGATGGCACGTCTGCTGTATCATATTGCAGGAGAGAAGAATTACCGTCTGAGCGAAATCTATGGCGGCTCGAAAGACAACGTTATTGCGATGGAAGCACACGCGTCTATCCTTGCAGAACCGGAAGACTGCGAAGAGATCCTTGCTATGATCCGGGACATGGAAAGTATATGGAATGCAGAATTCATGGGAGAAGAACCAGGCCTGACTGTAAAAACAGAAACTGAAAAAGTAGAAAATATAGTAGTGTTCTCAAAAGGTACTACGCAAAAAGTAGTAGGATACCTGACGGCATGCCCGAATGGATTAAAAGAATACAGCCGTAAAGTAGCCGGCGCGACAGAGACCTCTTTAAATCTCGGTGTGGTATCTATGAAAGAAAATGGAGTGGAGGCAGCATTCCTGATCAGAAGTGCAGTAGACAGCAGAAAGCAGCAGGTGCTGGAAGAAGTAGAGGCTGTGACAAAAGCATTCGGAGGAAGCGGTTCGCTTTCCAGCGAATATCAGGCATGGCAGTACAAGCCACAGTCAGAACTCCGTCCGGTCATGGTAGAAGCATACAAAGAAGTTTATGGAAAAGAGCCGGAGATCTGCATTATCCACGGTGGACTGGAGTGTGGAATCTTCCTCGGAAAACGTCCGGATCTGGACTGCGTATCCTGCGGACCGGATGTTCTGGATATTCATTCTTATAATGAACGTCTGGATATTGCGTCTACGCAGAGAAGCTGGGAATTCCTGAAACTGGTACTTAAAAATTGTAAATAATAACGACGGAGGAGAAATATATGAATCTGCCAGCAGCATTTGAAGAAAAGATGCGTGCACTTCTCGGAGATGAATTTGACGAATATATTGCCTGTTATGAAGAACCAAGATATTATGGCATGCGAGTGAATACAGGCAAGATCTCGGTAGAAGAGTTTGAAAAGATATGTCCGTTTGAGATCAGAAAGATCCCGTGGATCGAAAATGGATTCTATTATGACGGGGACAAAGTGTCTCCTGCAAAGCATCCGTATTATTTTGCCGGCCTTTATTATCTTCAGGAGCCGAGTGCTATGACACCGGCGAACCGTCTTCCGGTAGAGCCGGGAGATAAGGTTCTGGATGTATGTGCGGCTCCGGGAGGAAAGGCGACAGAATTAGGAGCAAAATTACAGGGAGAAGGCGTGCTGATCGCCAACGATATCAGCAGTTCGAGAGCCAAGGGACTGCTTAAGAATATTGAGGTATTCGGAATCGGAAATGTTCTGGTGTTAAGTGAGGAACCAGGACGTCTGGAGAATTATTTTACGGAATATTTTGACAAGATCCTGATCGATGCACCATGTTCCGGAGAAGGAATGTTCCGAAAAGATAAAAAGATGGTAAAAGCATGGGAAGAACACGGACCGGAATTCTTCAGTAATCTGCAGAGAAATATCATCCTGCAGGCTGCAAGAATGTTAAAGCCGGGCGGTCTCATGCTGTATTCGACGTGTACATTTGATCCAAGTGAAAATGAGAGAATCATTGAACACCTGAAAAAAGAATATCCGGAATTCCATGTACTTCCGATGGAAAACTATGAGGGATTCTGCCCGGGAATACCGGAAGTGACAGAAGAAAAAGATGAAGAACTGAAAAAAACAGTCCGCATCTTCCCGCACAAGATGAAAGGGGAGGGACATTACGTTGCCCTTCTGCAAAAGGGAGAACCATTGCCGGCAAAAGAACTGAAACCAAAGAAGAAATCAGGAAAAATCCCGGCAGATCTGGAAGAATTCATGAAACAGGTAACATGGAAACTGGATGGTTCCAGACTGGATATCCATGGAGAGCGCATTTACTATATGCCGGAAGGGCTTCCGGATGTGAGAGGAATCCGTTTCTTAAGAACCGGACTGCTGCTTGGAGAACTGAAGAAGAACCGTTTTGAACCAAGCCAGGCATTTGCTATGTGTCTGAAGAAAGACGAATATGCACAGATCATTGATCTCCCGTGTGAAGATGAACGAGTCAGACGATACCTGAAAGGGGAGACACTGGATGTGGACGATCTGACGGAGAGAAAAGCAAAAGGCTGGTATCTTGTATGTGTGGATGGGTTCCCGCTTGGATGGGGGAAGGTATCCAATGGTACATTGAAGAACAAATATCTGCCGGGATGGAGGCTGTGTTAAGATGATGCGTCTGGATAAATATCTGGCAGAGATGGGTGTGGGAACCCGCCAGGAGGTAAAAAAACAGATCCGTCAGGGAAAAGCAGCAGTTAACGGAACAGTGGTAAAAGCAGCAGATACAAAGATTGATGAGACTTGTGATGAAGTGACGATTAGTGGCCGGAACATATCTTATGTATCGTATGAATATTATATGCTGAATAAACCGGCCGGCGTGGTATCGGCAACTGAAGACCGGAGAGATACTACAGTGATTGATCTGATCAAAGAGAAGAAGCGAAAGGACCTCTTCCCGGTCGGACGATTGGACAAAGATACGGAAGGATTACTTCTGATCACCAATGACGGAGATTTGGCACACCGTCTGCTGGCACCGAAAAAGCATGTGGATAAAGTCTATTATGCAAAAATAGATGGAATGGTTACAGAAGAGGATGTAAAGCGGTTCGCAGAAGGAATCGATATCGGCGCAGAGGAAGAAGAGATGACAAGACCTGCAAAACTTGACATTATGAAGAGCGCGGAAGAATCTGAGATCCGCCTTACGATCCATGAAGGAAAGTTCCATCAGGTGAAGCGGATGTTCCTTGCAGTGGGTAAAGAAGTTACTTATCTGAAGCGAGAACGCATGGGAACCCTGTGCCTGGATGAAAATCTGAAGCCCGGAGAATACCGGCTGCTGACAGAAGAGGAGATAGAGAATGTCAGAAAATAAATTTTTACCGATTTGCAAAAAGGATATGGAAGAACGGGGATGGGAACAGCTGGATTTTGTCTATATTTCCGGAGATGCTTATGTAGACCATCCGTCTTTCGGACATGCGATCATTACGAGACTTCTGGAAGCGCATGGATTTAAAGTCGGTATCATTGCGCAGCCGGACTGGAAAGATAAGAACAGCATTACGATCCTTGGAGAACCGAGACTGGGATTCCTTGTTTCTGCGGGAAATATGGATTCGATGGTGAATCATTATTCCGTGTCGAAAAAGCACCGCAGAACGGATGCTTATACGCCGGGAGGCGTGATGGGAAAGCGTCCGGATTACGCAGCGGTTGTATACAGTAACCTGATCCGTCAGGTATATAAGAAGACACCGATCATCCTCGGAGGGATCGAGGCAAGTCTCAGACGACTGGCACATTATGATTACTGGTCAGACAAATTAAAACGTTCGATCCTGCTGGATTCCGGTGCAGATCTGATATCTTATGGAATGGGAGAACATTCGATCATTGAGATCGCAGAAGCTCTGGACAGCGGTATTGCGGTCAGTGATATCACATTTATCGCTGGAACGGTTTATAAGACGAAGAGTCTGGACAGTGTCTATGACGCGGAGATTCTTCCGGGATACGAAGATATGAAGCAGGATAAGCTGGAGTATGCAAGAAGCTTTTATACACAGTACTGCAATACCGATCCATTTGCCGGGAAAAGGCTGGTAGAGCCATATAATGATCATCTGTATGTAGTACAGAATCCACCGGCACTTCCGCTTTCGGAAGGGGAAATGGACGATGTCTACGGACTGCCTTATATGCGGACCTACCATCCTTCTTATGAGAAGGACGGCGGCGTACCTGCAATCTCAGAGGTCAAGTTCAGTCTGATCAGCAACCGTGGCTGCTTCGGCGGCTGCAGCTTCTGTGCACTTACTTTCCATCAGGGAAGGATCATGCAGGTGAGAAGCCACGAGTCGCTGTTAGATGAGGCGAAGATGATTACGCAGGAAAAGGACTTCAAAGGCTATATCCACGACGTAGGAGGTCCGACGGCGAACTTCCGCCAGCCATCCTGCGAAAAACAGCTTACACGTGGCGTGTGTAAGAACCGCCAGTGCCTGTTCCCGAAGCCGTGTCCGAATCTGAAAGTAGATCACAGAGACTATATCAAACTTCTGAAAGAACTGCGTGACATTCCAAAAGTGAAGAAGGTATTCATCCGTTCGGGAATCCGGTTCGATTATGTTGTTGCGGATAAAAGTGATGCATTTCTGGAGGAACTCTGCCGTTATCATGTAAGCGGACAGTTAAAGGTTGCACCGGAGCATGTATCGGATGATGTTCTTACACTGATGGGAAAACCAGAGAACAGTGTATATCAGGAATTTGTGAAAAAGTACAATAAGATGAATCAGAAGATCCACAAAGATCAGTATCTTGTGCCGTATCTGATGTCTTCGCATCCGGGATCCAGAATGAAAGATGCGGTAGAACTTGCAGAGCATATCCGGGATCTTGGATATATGCCGGAACAGGTACAGGATTTCTATCCGACACCGTCAACGATCTCGACGTGTATGTATTATACAGGCGTGGATCCAAGAACGATGCAGCCGGTCTATGTGCCGAAGAATCCGCATGAAAAGGCAATGCAGAGAGCTCTGATCCAGTACCGGGATCCGAAGAATTATGATCTGGTCATGGAGGCTCTGAAGAAGGCACACCGCATGGATCTGGTAGGATTTGATAAACACTGTCTGATACGCCCGAGAAAATTCGAAGGCAGATCACAGCAGAAAGTACCGGGACAGAAAACGCAGAATCAGAAGTTTTCCGGAAAACCGGGACGAAATGACCGTGGGAAAAACAAAAACGAGCATTCCAGAAGAAATACTGTGCAAAGTGACAGACAGAACAGCAGACAGAATACAGGAACGGATAGAAGCAGACAGAAAAAGAAATCGATCCGGAATGTGCATAAGAAGAAATAACAGCAAGAGAAATAGCATAAAGGGAAAATGATGAAAAACCGGCAGCAGGATGGATGTAGAGAGGTGTTAAAGTTGAAAATAGCGATCGTTACAGGAGCATCGTCGGGAATGGGCAGGGAATTTGCGCTTCAGATCCCGCAGCTGTATAAGAACCTGGATGAATTATGGGTAGTGGCAAGACGGACAGACCGTTTGAAAAATCTGCAGGAACAGGTAAAGATCCCGGTCAGGATCTTCGACGGGGATATGCAGAGAGACTATATTTTTGAAAAACTGCAAAGAGAACTGGATCGCCGGCAGGCAGATGTAAGGATGCTTGTAAATGCGGCAGGATATGGAAAGATCGGTAACGTCAGTGACATTGATCTGAAAGAACAGTGCGGCATGGTTGATCTGAATTGTACAGCACTCACCAGAATGACAGGAATCTGCCTGCCATATCTGTCGAAAGGCAGCCGGATTGTCAATCTGGCTTCGGCAGCTTCGTTCTGTGCACAGCCGGGATTCTGTGTATATGCGGCTTCCAAAGCATATGTACTGCGTTTTTCACAGGGACTGGCAGCAGAATTGAAGAAACGGGGAATCCTGGTAACGGCAGTGTGTCCGGGACCGGTACGTACAGAATTCTTTGACCGGGCCGGTGCGCTTGCGGCAAGTGAAAAAGAAGCACTCTGTGCCGAACCGGAAGCGGTGGTGACACAGGCACTTACAGACAGCGTGCGTGGAAGACGCGTTTCGGTATATGGAGCAGCAATGAAAGGTTCCAGAATCCTTTCCAAGATCCTTCCGGATCGCCTGCTTGTATGGGGGATGATGAAGATCAACCATGCGGATATATAAAGGCATATACGGAATGTCTATGAGCTTGGGAAAATGTTTTTTTCATGATAGAAAAAAACGATTGCAGAAAAATTATAAATAGAAAACAAAAAGGACAGACAATATGAGAACAGAAAAAGGACAGCCGGGATATGTAAAGGCAAGAAAACAGAAATATCTTCTGGGAGCGGTCGTAGAATTTGCAATTGTGATCGCAATCTTTGTAACCGGATATATTCAGACCGGATCCAGACTGAATCTGCTTACCGTTGTAGCGGTAGTCGGATGCCTTCCGGCAGCAAAGATGTTGGTGGAATTTATCACAATGGCACTATATAAGAGTATTGAAGAAGCAAAATACCAGGAGCTGGAGGAAAAAGCACCTCTGATCCTGAAAGCATATGATATGATCATTACCAGTTCACAGAAGGTTATGCCTCTGGATGCAGTGGTTGTATCCGGGCACATTGTCTGCGGATATGCAAGCAATCCGAAGACCGATGAGGCGGCACTTGCCCGTCATATCAAAGATATTTTGAAAGACAATCATTATGATAAGATGACGGTGAAGATTTTCCATGACTATACTGCATTTTTATCGCGTGCGGAGGGCATGAATAATATGGCAGCGGTAGAACAGAAAGAATCATTACGAAGAGAAAAAAAGATCCGGAAGATCATCTTAAACATTTCTATGTAGAAAACAGCGGGAGTTAGAAGAGAATATGAAAGAACTGATCATTCATGACAATGAGGCGGGACAACGCCTGGATAAACTGCTGCGCAAATATCTGAGCGAAGCACCGGGAAGCTTTATTTATAAAATGCTGCGTAAAAAGAATATTGTGCTGAATGGAAAGAAAGCAACCGGGAACGAACATCTGAAAAAAGGAGACAGCGTGAAACTGTTTCTGGCAGATGATACCATTGCCAAATTTCAGGCAGCTGGAAAGACGGTGGAAGAAAGCATAAAGAATACGGTGAAGCTGGACGTGATCTATGAAGATCAGAATGTGATATTTATCAATAAACCGTCCGGAATGCTGTCGCAGAAGGCGAAGGAAACAGATGTATCGGTAGTGGAAAATGTGACAGCATATCTTCTGGAATCCGGGCAGCTCACTAGAGAGAATCTTAAGACCTTCCGCCCGTCGATCTGCAACCGTTTGGACCGGAATACCAGCGGTCTGATCGTTGCCGGGAAGAGTTTGGCAGGCTTACAGCAGATGGGAGAATTATTCAAGAAACGTACACTGAAAAAATATTATCTGTGTATTGTAAAGGGCAGGATCACGGAGCCGGCACACATCAGGGGGTATCTTGTGAAAGACGAGAAGACGAACCGTGTCAGCCTTTCAAAGGGAGGCTTTTCCAAAGATGCAAAAGGCCTTCCTATAGAAACAGAATATGTCCCGATCGCGTGGAATGAAGAGATGACCCTTCTGAAGGTACATCTGATCACCGGACGTACCCATCAGATCCGTGCACATCTGGCGAGTACCGGACATCCGCTTCTCGGAGATTACAAATACGGCTCTAAAAAATGGAATGACCGCTATAAAAAAGAATGGAAGATCGAAGACCAGGTACTGCATGCTTATCAGCTTACAATGCCAGGGATGAAGAAAGAACTGGAGAATCTTTCCGGAAAGACATTTTATGCAAAGGTACCGGAGGTTTTCTGGAAACTGATAAAGGAGACAGCATGGGAACATGGAACTCGAGAGGCCTTAGAGGTTCTACATTAGAAGATATGGTCAACCGTACCAATGAGTGGTATCTGGAAAAGAATCTGGCACTGATGCAGAAGATTCCGACCCCGATCACACCGGTGCGGATGGATAAAGAACACAGACAGATCACGCTCGCTTATTTTGATCAGCGCAGTACGATCGACTATATTGGAGCGGTACAGGGAATTCCGGTGTGTTTTGATGCAAAAGAATGTGTGGCGGAGACATTTCCGCTTCAGAATATTCATGAACATCAGGTAGAGTTTATGAAGAACTTTGAAAAACAGCAGGGAATCGCATTTATCCTGATCTACTATTCTTCCAGAAATATCTTATATTATATGCGTTTTGAAGAACTGTATAAGTTTTGGATGCGGGCGCAGAACGGGGGTCGAAAGAGCTTCCGTTTTGATGAGCTGGATGAGCGCTTTTTTATGAAATTTTTCCGTGGATGCTATGTTCCGTATCTGGATGCACTGAATCTTGATCTGGAACTTCGGGATGAACTTGACAAAACAGGTGAAACTGCGTATAATGCAAAGTGATTTTTTAACATGGTAGCACACTAAAGTACCAAAAAGAACATTACTACTTGGAGGACATATGAAGAAGAAATTACACACTCCGGAGGGAGTACGGGATATATATAACGTAGAATGTGGTAAGAAACTTGCGTTGGAAAGCAGATTGAAAAAAGTATTTCATTTATATGGATATCATGATATCCAGACTCCGACGATCGAATATTTTGATGTGTTCCGTGAAGAGATCGGAACGACACCGGCCAATGATCTTTATAAATTCTTTGATAAAGACGGAAACACACTGGTATTAAGACCGGATATCACACCGTCGATCGCAAGAGCATCGGCAACGTTGTTTAAAGATGAGAATCTTCCAATCCGTCTGTGCTATACAGGGAATACATTCGTGAACCATTCCAGCTATCAGGGACGTTTAAGAGAGACAACGCAGATGGGTGCGGAATTTGTCGGAGATGATTCAGTAGAAGCAGATGCAGAGATGCTTGCTCTGGTGATCGAATCAATGCTGACAATCGGCCTGAAAGAATTCCAGCTCTGCGTCGGCAATGTTGATTTCTTCCAGAGCCTGATCGAAGATGCAAGTCTGGATGAAGAGGCGGAAGAAAGAGTAAGAGAACTGATCGGTAACCGCAATTACTTCGGTGTAGAAGAATTTCTGGACAGTATTCAGGCAAAGAGAAGCTCCAAAGAAGCATTTTCAGCATTGAATGAACTGATCGGAGGAATTGATATCCTGGAAAAATCGGAAAACCTTGCGCCGAATTCCAAAGGTGTGATGGCAATCAGACGCCTGGAGAAGATATACCACATCCTGCGCTATTACGGAGTGGAAAAATTTGTCACTTTTGACCTGAGCATGACAGGAACCTATGGATACTATACAGGAATCGTGTTCCGTGGTTATACTTACGGAACCGGGGATGCAGTTGTAAAGGGGGGACGTTATGACCATCTGATCGAAAAGTTCGGTAAGAAATCACCATCTATCGGTTTTGCGATTGTAATTGATGAACTGGTGAGTGCACTGACCCGTCAGAAGATCCGCATCGTATATCCAAGAAAGAATACGATCATCATATATGCGGAAGGAAGACAGCTTGAAGCAATCCGCCTTGCGAAGGATTTCCGTAGAAAAGCCAAGAATGCAGAACTTCTGAAGAAGGATGAAAACAGTGGATTGGAAGATTATATCCGTTACGGAAATGATTATTATGCCGGAAGTCTGGTATATATCGAGGAGACCGGAGAAGTAACGATGGTCAATCTCGTTACCGGAGAGCAGAAGATCGTGAATAGTACAGATAGGAGTTAGACATTATGAGATACCTGACATTTGCCCTGGGAAAAGGACGTCTGGCAAAACAGACATTAGAATTATTTGAGAAAATCGGGATTACCTGTGAAGAGATGAAAGATAAAGATTCCAGGAAGCTGATTTTCACCAATGAAGAATTGAAACTCCGTTTCTTTCTTGCAAAAGGACCGGATGTTCCGACATATGTAGAATATGGCGCAGCGGATATCGGAGTCGTTGGAAAAGATACAATCCTGGAAGAAGGACGTAAGGTACATGAAGTACTGGATCTTGGATATGGAAAATGTAAGATGTGTGTATGCGGATACAAAGATGCCGCACCACTTCTGCAGCATCATGAACTGATCCGGGTAGCAACAAAATATCCGAATATTGCAAAAGATTATTTCTATAACACAAAGCATCAGACTGTAGAGATCATTAAGTTAAATGGTTCCATTGAACTTGCACCGATCGTCGGACTGTCCGAAGTGATCGTGGATATTGTAGAGACAGGGTCGACTCTCCGTGAAAATGGTCTGGAAGTGTTGGAGGAAGTATGTCCGTTGTCTGCTAGGATGATCGTGAACCCGGTCAGTATGCGTATGGAAAGCGCAAGGATCAAAGACCTGCTGACAAGACTGCGGGAGCAGGTATAATACTGTACAGACAGAAAGAAAATAAAATGAGAGGATGGCGGTTAAGGCTATGAGAATACAGCGTTTGACAAAAGATGCAAAAGAGAACTTACTGGAGGATCTTCTGAAGAGAAGCCCGAATAATTACGGTCAGTATGAACAGGGAGTTCAGGAAATCCTCGCTCATGTAAAAGAAGAAAAGGATCAGGCAGTATTTGCATATACGAAGAAATTTGATCATGCAGATATCACTGCAGACAATATTAAGGTTACAGAAGAGGAGATCGAAGAGGCATATAAAGAAGTAGATCCAAAACTGGTGGAGATCATCCGCAAAGCTCTTTTGAACATCCGTACGTATCATGAAAAACAGAGACAGTACAGCTGGTTCGACAGCAAACCGGACGGAACAATCCTGGGACAGAAAGTCACACCACTTCACAGAGTCGGTGTATATGTGCCGGGCGGGAAAGCTGTATATCCATCTTCTGTATTGATGAACATTGTACCTGCAAAGGTAGCCGGAGTTGATGAGATCGTGATGGTCACACCGCCCGGAAAAGATGGAAAAGTGACACCAAACACACTGGTTGCAGCACATGAAGCCGGTGCGGATGTCATCTATAAAGTCGGTGGGGCGCAGGCTATTGCTGCTCTGGCATACGGAACAGAGAGCATTCCAAAAGTCGACAAGATCGTAGGACCTGGAAATATATATGTTGCTCTGGCGAAAAAAGCAGTTTATGGCTATGTAAGCATTGATGCAATTGCCGGACCAAGCGAGATTCTTGTTATTGCAGATGAGACGGCAAATCCAAGATTTGTGGCAGCAGATCTTCTTTCACAGGCAGAGCATGATGAACTTGCATCTGCAATTCTGGTCACAACATCTGAAGAACTTGCCCGGAAAGTATCGGATGAAGTGGATGGCTTCTTAAAAGAACTTTCCAGAAGTGAGATCATCCGGAAATCACTGGACAACTACGGTTATATCCTGGTCGCAGATACGATGGATGATGTGATTGATATTGCAAATGAGATTGCATCCGAACATCTGGAGATCCAGACAAAGAATCCATATGATGTGATGACAAAAGTAAGGAATGCCGGTGCCATCTTTATCGGGGAATACGCAAGTGAACCACTGGGAGATTATTTTGCAGGACCGAACCATGTTCTTCCAACCAATGGTACAGCAAAATTTTTCTCACCGCTTTCTGTGGATGATTTCATTAAAAAATCAAGTATCATCGGATATTCGGAAGAAGCATTACGCGATATACATAAAGATATTGAAGCATTTGCCGAGGCAGAGCAGCTGACGGCACATGCCAATTCTATCAAAGTCCGTTTTGAGGGCGAAGAGTAGAAGACAGCAGAAAAATAAGGAGGCGAGGAGCTATGAACAGAACAGTCACCAGGACAAGAACGACAAAGGAGACGGATATTACGGTAACTCTGAACCTGGATGGAACCGGAAAGACGGAGATTGATACAGGAATCGGTTTTTTTGATCATATGCTGAATGGATTTGCAAGACACGGATTGTTCGATCTGACGGTACATGCGAAAGGGGATCTGGAAGTGGACAGTCATCATACCATCGAAGATACGGGAATCGTACTTGGACAGGCTATTCTGGAAGCAATAGGAGATAAAGCCGGAATCAAACGTTATGGCCACTTTATGCTTCCAATGGATGAGACACTCGCACTTTGTGCGGTGGATCTCTCCGGAAGACCATATCTGAATTATAATGCAGAGTTTGTGTCAGATAAGATGGGTGAGATGGATACTGAGATGGTAAGGGAATTCTTTTACGCAGTTTCTTACAGCGCAATGATGAATATCCACCTGAAGATTCTGGATGGTATCAACGATCATCACAAGGCGGAGGCGCTGTTTAAAGCGTTCGGAAAAGCACTTGATATGGCGACAATGGAAGAGCCAAGGATAAAAGAGGCATGGACCACAAAGGGAAGCCTCTAAAAGGAGACGGACAGACATGAGTTATAAAAGATTAATACCTTGCATTTTCATAAAAGACGGGAAAGCGGTCAGATGGATTGATGATCCGACTGTTGTATCCAAAGACGTAATTGAACTTGCAAAATATTACAGTGATCACGGTGCAGATGAACTGATCGTGCTGGATCTCTCAGATTCGGATGAAGAACATGATGAAACGATCACATTGATGAAACGGATCAATCGTGTGATCAGGATCCCGATGATCGCAGGCGGCAATATCAGACGCCAGGAAGATATTAAGAAGATTCTGTATACAGGTGCAAAACGGGCAATGCTGAATTTCTCTAAGCCGGATAGTGTCAAACTGATTGAGGATGCAGCAAAAAGATTCGGAAAAGAGAAGCTTGCGGTATCATTAAATGATTTTGATGCATTGTTCAAACATCAGCATCTGATCCAGGATTACAGCAGTGAAATTGTCTTTATGCACAGACTGGATCTGAATTCCATTATGAATGTAACAGATGTACCGTGTGTGATCATTACGGATACGGAAGAAGAGTCAGAGTTATTTAAAATTTTGAAATGCCCGGGTGTCCGGGGGCTTTCGGGAAGATATGTAAGCCGTACAGATATTGATTGTGTGGCATTCAAAGATAAGTGTACGGAAGAAGGAATTAAGATGACATCTTTTGAGAGTATGATGGAGTTCTCACAGTTTAAGACCAATGATCAGGGCCTGATCCCTGTCATCGTCCAGCATTATAAGACACAGGAGATCCTGATGCTGGCATATATGAATGAGGAATCTTTCTATGAGACGATCAAGACAGGAAAGATGACGTATTTTAGCAGAAGCCGGCAGAAACTCTGGGTAAAGGGGGAGACGAGCGGTCATTTCCAGTATGTAAAATCCCTGACGATTGACTGTGATCTGGATACATTGCTTGCAAAAGTAGATCAGATCGGAGCAGCATGCCATACCGGTAATCCGACCTGCTTCTTCCAACCGCTTGTAGGAATTGACTATGATGAGACGAATCCGCTTCGGATCTTTGAATCGGTATATGACACGATCGCAGACCGTAAAGAGAATCCAAAGGAGGGGTCTTACACGAATTATCTGTTTGATAAGGGGATTGATAAGATCCTGAAAAAAATTGGAGAAGAAGCAACGGAAGTTGTGATCGCAGCAAAGAATCCGAATCCGGAAGAAGTCAAATATGAGATCGCAGATTTCCTGTATCATGCAATGGTTCTGATGGTAGAAAAAGGTCTGACATGGGAAGACATCGTAAAAGAACTGGCAGAGCGTTAAGCAGAAACTCTTAGAAAACATGAAAAAGAGCCTGTATGCAGTAAGTTTTGCACATGAGTGAAACAGATATCGCATATATTGTTTCAGAGGTGAGCGCATGTGAATGAAGCGGAAAAGCGAAGAAGAGAACTTCTGGAACAGACACGTTACAGCTATCAGGAATCCGGGATACCGGCAATACATCCCAGATACAGGGCATCTTATAGTGAACTGTATGGTGAGGAAGAGGCAGAACAGGGAAGCCTGGGAATCCGTACATTTATTTGTATGATCCTGTTTGCGGTGTTTGTATTTATGCAGAATGAAGGGAAAGATATTCTACATATAAGCAGCACAAAAGTGGTGCAGGAGGTCAGTAAAAACGCTGACATTACCGATGTATGGAAAAAAATACCATAGAGGAGTAGATTTGAGACCGTTGGTTAAGAATTGAAACTGACGGTTTTTTTGTGTATACTAGCTATATTAAAAGGAAAGCAGAGAGACTGGCGTCAGCCAGTCCCGACAGATGAGGAGGAAGCAGATATGTTAAAATTATGGATTGTTGGTGCATCCGGACAGATCGGATCGGCCATCAATGAAGTGTTGGATCCATTGGAAATGGAAGTGTTTAACACAGATAAGGAAGAATTAGACATTACGGACACCGATGAGGTGCTGAATTTCGGAGTGATCAACCGTCCGGATGTGATCATCAACTGTGCAGCAGTCACAGATACAGATCTCTGTGAAAAAGAACCAGAGCTTGCATACCGTGTGAATGCGCTGGGAGCAAGAAATTTAAGTATTGTGGCAAGAAAGACAGGGGCCAAGATGGTACAGATATCCACGGATGATGTATTTGACGGAATCCGGCATACCCCATATACGGAGTTCGATGACACAAATCCGAAGACCGTTTACGGACGTTCCAAGAGAGCAGGGGAGAATTATGTAAAGGAATTTACACACAAGCATTTCATCCTGCGCAGTAACTGGGTGTATGGAAATGGCAATAATTTTGTAAACCGCGTACTTCATGCAGCAGATACAAAGGATGAACTTCTGATTGCATCAGATCAGTTTGGTTCTCCGACCAGTGCAAAAGACCTGGCACGTATTATTCTTTATCTGATCAAAACGAATGAATACGGAACGTACCATGCAACCTGTCAGGGTGTATGTAATCGTTATGAATTTGCGCAGGAAGTTTTGAAACTTGCAGGAAAGAGGATCACTCTGCGCCCGGTAGTGACCAGCGAATCGGATCTTTCTTCTGCAAGACCAGCATATGCGGTTCTGGATAATTTTATCCTTCGTATCATCAATGTATACGAGATGCCGGACTGGAGAGCTTCACTGAAAGAATATATGGATGAGAGAATGGAGGACTAATATGGGAGAGACACAGAAGAAGGAAAAGAAGAAAATAGGACTTACAACGAAGATTTTTATTGCATTGCTTGCAGGAGCGATATTTGGAATTATTTTATGTTATGCGGTTCCAAGTGGACATATCAAAGACGACATTATCGTAGAAGGTGTACTGTACGTGGTCGGACAAGGCTTTATCAAACTGATGAAGATGTTGGTTGTACCACTGGTATTCTGTTCGCTTGTGTGCGGAAGTATGTCGATCGGGGATACGAAGAAGCTTGGTACAGTCGGTGCAAGAACACTGATCTTTTATCTGGCAACAACAGCACTTGCGGTTACCGTAGCATTATCTGTCGGAAACCTGATCAATCCGGGTGTGGGACTGGACATGAGCACGATCAAGACTAATGCAGCATCTGTAGAAACTATGAAGGCTACTTCATTGACAGACACGTTGTTAAATATTATCCCGGATAACCCGATTAATTCTCTTGCAAGCGGAGAGATGCTGCAGATCATCGTATTTGCATTGATCATCGGTGTGATCCTTGCAAAATTAGGAGAACGTGCAGAGACAGTTGCGAACTTCTTCAGCCAGTTTAACGATATCATGATGGAAATGACGATGATGATCATGGCACTTGCCCCAATTGGTGTCTTCTGCCTGATCAGCCGCACATTTGCAAACATCGGATTCAGTGCATTTGTACCGCTGGCAAAATATATGATCGGTGTATTGATTGCACTGGCAATCCAGTGTTTCGGTGTATACCAGATCTTACTGAAGATATTTACCGGACTGAATCCTCTGAAATTTATCAAGAAGTTCTTCCCGGTTATGGCCTTCGCATTCTCAACAGCAACATCAAATGCAACGATTCCGCTGTCAATCGATACCCTGTCCAAGAAGGTGGGTGTATCTAAGAAGATATCATCCTTCACCATTCCTCTTGGAGCGACCATCAATATGGATGGTACTTCGATCATGCAGGGGGTAGCCGTTGTATTTGCCGCACAGGCATTCGGAATCCACTTAAGTATGACAGATTATATTACTGTAATCGGAACTGCAACACTTGCATCCATCGGTACGGCCGGTGTGCCAAGTGTAGGTCTGGTAACACTGACAATGGTATTCAATTCTGTCGGACTTCCGGTTGAGGCAATTGGTCTGATCATGGGTATCGACCGTATCCTGGATATGACAAGAACTGCCGTTAATATCACAGGTGATGCTGTATGTACAACAATCGTTGCACACCAGAACAAGGCACTGGATAAGAATGTGTTCTATGCGGAAGAGAATTAGGATCGAAGATATTAATTTTTAAAAGATGTTCTAATAAATAAAAAACGTATCTCTGAGATGTTTCCTTTTCAGACAGTGGGGAAACATTGCAGAGATACGTTTTTTATATTGTTATACATTTGATAGAGATTGTCTTACAGGTAATGATACTTGTCTTTCTGACGGACGAAAAATATAGTGGTCATGATAAGTGTCAGCGCCTCCGCAACGCCGATCGCACTCCAGATACCGTTGATCCCGAACCAGAGTGGAAGTGTCAGGACCATGATGACCTGGAACATTAACGTTCTCAGAAATGAGATGACAGCCGATATCAGGCCGTTATTCAGTGCAGTAAAGAACGAGGATCCGAAGATATTGATACCGATGATCAGGAATGCAATGGCATATACACGGAAGCCGTGCAGTGTCATAGCGTACAGGCCGGTATTGTAACCGACAAATATCTTAGACAGAACAGGTGCCAGTAACTGTGCGGCACCGAACAGGATCACGCCCCAGACCAGTATGATAGACATACTTTTTTTATACAGATTTTTAAGCTCTGCGTGATTTCCAGCACCATAATGGTAGCTGATAACCGGGGCACAGCCAATTGCATAGCCTAAAAAGGTGGCAACAAAGATAAAATTGACGTACATAACTGCACCATAAGCAGCAACACCATTTTCTCCGGCAATCTTCATGAGCTGGAGATTGTATAATGCATTGACTAAGGACATGGACAGGTTAGTCATGAGTTCCGAGGAACCATTGGTGCAGGTCTTAAGAAATACACGTCTGTCGAATACCGGTTTTACAAAGTGAAGGAGGCTGTCGTTCTTACGGAAGAAATATACCACCGGGAGCAGACCGCCGATAAATTCACTGGTCATGGTTGCGAACGCGGCGCCTGCAATTCCAAAGTGTAATACATCGATGAACAGGGCATCGAGAACAATGTTTGTACAACCGGCAGCCACAATGACTTTCAGTCCAAGCTGGGGTTTTCCGGCAGCCACAAAGAAACTCTGGAAGACATTCTGCAGCATGAAGGCGGTCAGGGATATGCAGGAGATCCGTCCGTAAAGGGTACAATAATCAATCAGATCACCGGCGGCACCAAATGCCATGACAATCCGCCTCATAAATATAAAACTGAGAACAGATAACACAAATCCTCCGATAGCAGCAATCGTAACCAGCATCGAAAAATACTGATTTGCCAGTTCTTTCTTTCCTTCACCAAGGGTTTTTGATACAAAAGCACTTCCTCCGGTACCGATCATAAATCCAAGTGCACTGATTCCCATCAGGTAAGGCATAATGAGATTCACGGAAGCAAATGCTGATTTTCCCACAAAGTTCGATACAAAGATGCCGTCCACCACACTGTAGATGGAAGTGAATACCATCATAATAATGGAGGGCAGGATAAAACGAAGTAATTTTTTATAGGTAAAATGCTCTGAGAGCTGAATATTCATACGTATTCTCCTTTTTTATATTTACTGATATGGATGTTTACAATGAATGTAAATGAAAACATATAAGCTAAGTGATTATAGGTTGTTTTTGATGTTCTGTCAAGGAAAATGTCTTTACACATATAAAACAAATTAATAATTAAATGTTCACAAACGATAAATCTATGCTACAATAAAAATTACGGCTTTATGCTTTGATTGAAGATATTACTATAAAAGGAGAGAGTTGTTTTGAAGAAAAATAAATATGAGATTGATATGTGCAATGGAACCATCATGGACAAATTGATTTCATTTTCCATACCACTGATGCTGTCAGGAATCTTACAGCTGATGTTCAATGCGGTGGATATCGTGGTAGTGGGACGTTTCAGCGGAAGTCAGGCGCTCGCAGCGGTGGGTTCGACAACGGCACTGATCAATGTGTTTACCAATCTTTTCATCGGAATCTCATTGGGAGCAAATGTACTTGCAGCGAGATATTATGCAACCGGAAAAACAAAAGAAATGTCGGAGACGGTACATACGGCTATTGCACTTGCTCTGGTAAGCGGAGTGGCGATGGCGGTGATTGGAGTGGTCTTTGCCAGAGGCGCACTGGAAATTATGGGGACACCGGATGATGTAATTGCCAAATCCACACTTTATATGCGGATTTATTTCTGCGGTATGCCATTTTTTATGATGTATAACTATGGAGCAGCCATATTAAGGGCAGTGGGGGATACCAAACGTCCGTTGATCTTCCTGATCGTATCCGGAGTGATTAATGCAATATTGAATCTGTTCCTGGTCATCGGTTTTCATCTGGATGTAGCAGGCGTTGGGATTGCGACCGTTATATCCCAGCTGGTATCCTGTATCCTGGTACTCCGGTGCCTGCATCACACAGAGAGCAGCTATCAGCTTCACCTTGCAAAGCTTCGGATCAGATCCGTGTATCTGAAGCAGATTTTTGAAGTCGGGGTTCCGGCGGGAATCCAGAGCACGGTAATCAATATTTCAAATGCGATGCTGCAGTCATCGGTCAATTCTTTTGGATCGATCGCAATGGCAGGATATACGGCATCGAATAATATTTTCGGATTCTTATATGTGTCGGTGAACTCCTTCACACAGGCCTGTATGAGCTTCACAAGCCAGAACTACGGAGTGAAGAAATTAAAACGTATGGACAGGGTTCTGATCGACTGTATGATACTTTCAGTTGTGGTAACTTTGATCCTCGGAAGCAGTGTGTACATATTCGGACCGGAACTTCTGCATATTTACAGTAATCAGGCAGATGTTATCAAATACGGTATGGAGATCTTTTCTTATACAACCGTTACCTATTTCCTGTGCGGTCTGATGGATCTGTTCCCGGGAGCACTGAGAGGAATGGGATATTCCACGGTACCGATGATTCTTTCTATCATCGGTACGGTCGGAGTCCGGATTATCTGGATCTATGGACTGTTCCCTTCACACAGATCACTGACTTTCTTGTTTCTGTCTTATCCGGTATCCTGGATTGCAACGATCATCATGCAGGTGATCTGCTTCTGGTTTGTAAGGAAGAAGATCCACAGGACGATGGTGATTGCGGCAGAGTGATCTTTTTTCGAACATATCATATATCATATAATGATAAAAAACTCCCGGAGTCTTTGGTGGCTCGGGGAGTTTTTTGCATCGCGATGTGTTCGCTGTATCGTCATATGACCGGAAGAGGCTGACAAATTTGGCCGCTTACTATAAAATTAAAAAATAAAGATAAAAATCTGTAACAAAATATAAGTTCATGCGTCTAATAGTGAGAATTAGCGGCATTTAGAGGCGTTCAACCATAAGTGGAGTGCTTTTCTGGGAGAAATATGGCATAATAAAGCCGACAGGAGGTGACGCATATGGTTGAACCATTAGAACTTGGAAGGTTCATATCAACATGCAGAAAGGAAAAGAATCTGACACAGAAACAGCTTGGAGAAGAGCTGGGTGTGACAGACAGGGCAGTATCAAAGTGGGAGAATGGGAAATCGTTTCCGGACATCAGTCTGATTGAGCCGCTGTGTCAGATATTAGGAATCAGTGTCAGTGAATTCATGCTTGGAAAAAGGATTGAGCCGGAACACTATCAGGAAGAAACAGAAAAAGCCTGGATAGCTTCGTTGGATGAGCCATTATTGTATAAAATCCAGATGATCATATATTTATTGCAGATTGCTGCGGTTGCAGTGTTGCAGATCCCGTTTCTTTCACATGAAATTATGTGTGTGAATGTTATATGCTTGGCTGTATGGGGTGCACTGGTTTTTGCGGCAGATTATCTGGATAAGAAAATCCCGGAAAAGAAGCTGAGATATTCGAATCCCTGGATTGAAGGGATGTTTTCAGTGATTTATTTCCTGTGTTATATGTTATGGTTCTTTTTACGTAAAGATGAATGGAGAACATTACCGATGGCGGAACAGATGTCGCTTTGGGCGATAATTGTTGTTGGATCGATTGTAGGGTTTTGTGTGAGAGTTTTTTTGGCAAGAAAAAAGAGGAGAAGTGCTGTTTAATGCGTTTAAAACAATAGAAATTGTATCGCAACAGCGATATAATAAATAAAAGATCATATGCCTGACATGGGAAATATAAGAATCAAGGATGAAAATATGAATAAAACAACAATCATAACCAACGTACAAACCCATCTTTTTGAGCTGCAAGACTTAAAATACCGCGACTTCCATGCAAAACTAATGCCGACAGTCAACAAAGAAAAGATCATCGGTGTCCGGATGCCGGCGCTTCGTGTATTTGCGAAGAAGTATGGAAAAACGGATGAAGCAAAAGAATATCTGCAGATACTGCCACATCAGTACTACGAAGAAAATAATTTGCATGGACTTTTGATCGAACAGATTAAAGACTATGACACATGTCTGGAAGAACTGGAACGTTTTCTTCCGTATATTGATAACTGGGCGACCTGCGATATGCTTGCGGTCGAGGTAGTGAAGAAACATCTGGATACATTTATAGATGAAGTATACCGATGGATGGAATCCGACCATGCATATACCATCCGGTTCGGTATCAGTATGCTGATGCGCTATTATCTGGAAGATGCATTTCAGATGGAGTACCCGGAGAAAGTGGCACAGATCCGTTCGGAAGAATATTATGTAAATATGATGCGTGCATGGTATTTTGCGACGGCGCTTGCAAAGCAGTATGATAAGATTCTCCCGTTTATCGAAAAGCAAAAATTAGATGTCTGGACGCATAATAAGACGATACAGAAAGCTATCGAAAGTTACCGGATCACGCCAGAGCAGAAAGAATATCTAAGAGGGTTAAAGATTAAAAAATGAAATCCATATCCATTTATACGATCACAAGAAATCAGAATATCGAACAGCTGCAAAAACTGGAACGTCAGTTATCCGGAAGAGACTATTTTCTGAAAATGCGGGAATGGGAACTGGAAAGTATGAAAGCACTGACAGCCGAATTGGAAACCTGTATGGAGGATGTATATGCACTTCGTTTCTTTTATTCGTTTCAGATTCCGAGACTGGGAAAAGAATTTGATCTTCTTCAGATCAAAGAAGACCAGATTGTAAATATTGAGTTAAAAAGTGGTGTGGTATCAGATGAGGCTATCTGCAGACAGCTTCTGCAGAATCGATATTATCTGTCGGTGCTTGGAAGAACGATTCATTCGTATACTTATATCAGCAGCCAGAACCGTCTGGTAAGACTGACGAATCATGATCATATCGCAGAGGCAGACTGGAACGAATTATGCAGAGCTTTGAAAAGAGAAAGTCCGGATTATGACGGGAATATCGAAGAACTGTTCCGCGCAGAACTCTATCTGATCTCACCGCTCAGAGAGCCGGAACGCTTTTTACAGAAAGAATATTTTCTGACGGCACAGCAAAGAGATATCGAACGACAGATCCTGAAAGGAATCCGTGCAAAACATTCCGACTATTACTGGTTCAGCGGACTTCCGGGGACGGGAAAGACATTGCTTCTGTATGATCTTGCGATGAAGCTGTCGGTACGTCAGAGAGTCTGCATGATTCATTGCGGAGAATCAGGAGAGGACTGGAGAATTTTACATAAACGTCTGCGCCGGATTGATTTTCTGTCAGATCGTCAGTTATCACTTCAGGCAGCAAAGCAGACGATGACAGAAAATGTGTGTGCGGAAGAAGCGTTTGATACATTCTTAAAGCCATACAGTGCTATTCTGGTGGATGAGGCACATCTGCTTTCTGTGGAGCAATTAAAGATATTAGAAGAATGTAAAAAGCAGATTCCGATAATCTTCTCCAGTGATACGGAAGATATGATCTCGCCTGAAGAACTGGATCGTGAAATACCACAGCGGCTTGCCGGTCTGCCGGATGTGCAGAGCTTTCATCTGACGAATCGTATCCGTACAAATGCAGAGCTTTCTTCCTTTATTCAGAACATGCTGGATCTGTCGCGGAGAAAAGGGCAGAAGGGCTATCCTAATATTGAAGTGGTGTATGCGAATGATGATACAGAAGCAGTATGTTTGATGCAAGGCTATGCGAGACGGGGATATCTCTATCAGAATCCGGCAATGCGGGATGTGAACCGCCTGGTAGCCGTACTGGATGAACAGTATTATTATGATGAGGACGGTTATCTCCGTGCGGGAAAGATTAGTGAAGCTTCTTATGAAATAACCCGTATAACAACGAGTGAAGGCAGAAAATCAAATGTGAGACTTCTTTTTCATCAGCTGAATCAGGCAAAAGAAAAACTGGCGATTGTGATCAAAGACAATCCGTCAGTGTATGATACGATTTTGGATATATTACAGATGCGTAAAAACAGATAAAGAACTGTTTTTACGCATTTTTCTGTATCGGTCATTTCCAGATATTTTCAGAAAGAAAATTTGCCTGGTTCCGAATTGCGTGGTACAATATTCCTCAGGTAAAATATTGAATCAGAGAGGTTTTTACAATGGAAGAAAAGAATTACAGTAAAGTACCGGTATTCGAAAATGGACTTGCACAGCCTGTTTTCAAATTCACAGACGGAAAGACAGGAGAAAAATACGATCCTGCGACATCAAGTATCGTAAGATACTGTGTATATGTGGAATCTGACTATGACATGGATGGAGACGGAAAGAGAGATCTCGTTAAAGCATTCATCCAGGTTCCAAGAAGTGCCGTAGAAGGCAATTATAAGGCGGCAACGTTATATGAGGCACGTCCGTATTGTGCCGGTGTACAGGCAGACGGATACGATCATATGAAAGAAGTGGAAAGCAAAGAATACCGCAAAATTGATTTTGCAGATCTTGACAAAGAAGTGCCTGCACGTATCCCGGAAGGAATGATCAGTGCCATGGATCTTGCATTAAAGGCAGATCCGGCAGACTGGTATTATCCGGATAAAGGAAACAATAACAGCATGGTATATGAAAATCTGGATAACTTCAATTATTATCTGGTGCGCGGCTTTGCAGTGGTTGTAAGTGCCGGATTCGGAGCGCTTGGCTCAGATGGATTCAACTATGTCGGTTCAGAGTATGAAAGAGATGCATTCAAATCTGTTGTAGAATGGCTGCATGGCGACAGAGTGGCTTACGCAGACCGTGAAGGAAAGATCGAGACGAAGGCAGACTGGGCGAATGGGAATGTTGCCATGACCGGAAGATCTTATGCCGGAACCATGCCATTTGCAGTTGCAACCACAGGTGTGGAAGGACTGAAAACAATTGTTCCGGTTGCAGGTATCGCAGACTGGTATACACAGCAGAATATGCAGGGTGCACAGCGCTACTGGCCGAAAGAGATGCTGAACAGTTTCCTGGCATATTTCTGTTCCAGCCGTTATAACGATGAGACATTATCTGAGAAACAGTTGGATGATATTGCAGCATTCCATCATGAATTAAGTCTTCAGCAGTTAAAATGCGGATTCGACTATGATCCGGATTTCTGGGGATCCGGAAACTACCGTCTGCATGCAGACCAGATCAAGTGCAGTGCGCTGATCGTACATGGATTTAATGATGAAAATGTATCTACAAAACAGTTCGAAATGATGCATACCGCATTCGAACAGGCAGGACAGACAGTGAAACTGATCCTTCATCAGGGTCCACATATCACACCGACCATGGCGAATAAGAATTACGGAATCCTGATCGATGGAAAATTCTATGATGATATCGTAAATGAATGGATATCCCATTATCTGTACGGAGTAGAAAATGGTGCCGAAAAGATGCCGGAAGTACTTGCGCAGACAAACTATGACCAGAAAAAATGGGAAACAGAAAGTGCATGGGAAACAGAGTATACCATGAAGCTTACTTCAAAAGAAGAGAGTAAGACAGTGATTGATACAGACTGGGAAAAAGCTGGTGTCAGTGCAGAAAACTTCGATGATGTGATGGCACTGAAGTCTACAAATATGGCTCAGCGCTATGTGACAGATCCATTTGAAAAAGCCGTGACTGTACAGGGAACGGTATGCCTGAACTTAAAGGCAGCATTAAAAGACGGAAATATCGAAACAGATTTCGATCCGGAAAACAGAAACGATGTGGATACACTGACCATGCAGCTTGGTAATTCCAAAGTATCCGGTAAAATGGATGATGTAGAGATTGCAGTGCTTCTCTGTGATGTATGTGACGAAGAATTTGACAGCATCCAGACCGTAGATCCGGAAAGAAATATCGTTCCGGTAACAACGGTGAAAGAAGGCGGAATCATTAATGGCGGAGATCTTCCGGCATTTGATGAGGCAGAATTCAATACTGTACATAAAAAATACCGCGTGATCACACGTGCATTTGCCGATCTGTGTAATCCGGAAGCAGGTTACGCACCGGAAACGGCACAGAACAGCATCGAGCTTAAAAAAGGCGAATATCATGATTACAGCGTATATCTCAATGCGACAAGATATACTGTAGAGCCGGGACACAGACTTGCAGTAGTTGTTGCAACAGAAGATCCGGTAAACTGCCTGATCCATAAGACATATTCGGTAGAGATTGATGACAACTCTGTGATGGTGGAAGTTCCTGTGACAAAAGCGAGTGAGGACATGGGACTGAATAAAGCGGAATAGATGGAATATCTATCGGAAATGAGAAAAGTACGAGCTGCTGGTTGAAAATATTAGAAGTAAATGATTGAAAAAATAAGAACTGCTGTTTTAGGAGTAAAGTCTTAAAATAGCAGTTCTTTTGTGTTGCCATGTGTTCGTAAGGAGTTGCTTGGCTGCCAAAACATCTGTAAGGAGCTTTGCCAATGGTAAGTTTTCTGTATCAGCAGACGTTTTTTCAAGAATTCATGGCCACAAATCCCGGAATTCATGGCCAGTTATAACAATATTTGTAACTATCGTGGTACAATGAATGCAATAATTATGTGAATAAATACGGAGAAAATATAAATGTTTCAGATAGCAATGATAGAAGATGAAGAACATACAAGACAGGAAGTGGAAAGACTTATTAGCCGGGAGTTCGAGAAACTTAAGGTGCAGGATATAACCACCGAAATATATAAAACAGCCGAAGAATTTCTGGAAGTTAAGAAGCACTACGATGTAGTTATCTCAGATATTGATCTTCCGGGGAAAAGCGGGATCGATTTGGGAAGAATTTTAAAGGCAGAACAAAAAGATATCTGCCTGGTATTCCTGACATCGTACGCCGAATTTGCAGTGGATAGTTATGTCCTCGAGGCATATCAGTATATTTTGAAAAGAGATATGAAAGAACGTTTGCCGGCAGTATTACAGAAAATTTATCAGGAAAAGCAAAAAGAGAGCCAGAATTTCTTCTGGATCGGTGGGGTGACGGACCAGAGAAAATTATATCATAAAGACATTATCTGTATCCGCAAGGTCAAAGGGCAGAAGTATGTTGAATTTGTAATGGTAAATGGCGCATACAAAGAACGTCTGGCACTGCATCAGATTTTTGAAGATTTGAAAAGCCCGGCTTTTATATTTGCCGGAAGAAGTTATATTATCAATATCGATCATGTGGATCGGATCACGACGGATGCAGTCTATCTGGAAGACGGGATTAAGATTCAGGCAGGGGCAGAGACTATTCAGGATGTGAAGACACGGATCATGGAATATTGGAGAAATGTAGAATGAAAGAATGGACGAGAAAGCGAAAAGCAGATGTTTGTATGGGGATTCTGCTGCAAATATATTTCTTCTTTCCATGGATCCGTATAGACGGAGGGTATCACACGATTCACGTGTATCTGATCGAGATATTCCGGAAAGAAAGCTGCATCAAGGCATATAATTATATTTTCTTATCTGGGCATCCAATCTTATGGAAATATTCCGGTTTTGCGGCAGTGACATTTACCATGATCATAGCATTTATGATTGTGATGCAGATGATCGAACTATGGCAATTGTACAGACATATGAAAGGGATCAAAACGTTTGATATACACAGGTATGTCTGGGTTCTTGCCATCGTTCTTTTTTTCTTATATCTTGATGCTTCATACATCTATCTGGATGACAGTGCGCTGTTCAAGCTTAGAATCTATATGTATATGGTGATATTCATAGGTATTATTGGAATCTGGATGTTTCTGGATATCGAGGCGGCTGCATGGGATACGGAGACAGCAAAGCATAAGACAGAACTGAAAGAGCGGGACGAACAGTTGCTGCAGGTAAAAGTGAAAGCGCTGGAAGAAAAATATCAGGAAATGTTAAAGAGCCGGAAGGTTGTACATGATATGAAAAATCACCTGCTTGCATTGAAAAAATACGATCAGGAGAGAGACTGGGAAGGACTGCACCAGTATCTGAATGAATTAAGTGATGATATGCTGGATGACAGCTATCAGATCTGGACGGGTAACCGCATGCTGGATATGATCCTCAATCAAAAGACGAAAGATGCAAAAGAGAAAGAGACGGATATGCAGATTGAGACAGAAGTATTTGCAACCCTTCCGTTTTCAGACAGGGAGATTATTTCACTTTTTGGAAACGTTCTAGATAATGCGCTGGAAGCCTGTGAACGGATCCAAGATAAAAAGCGCTGGATAAAAATTAAGATAAAAAAGAAGAATCATTTATTATATATTGAGACCTCAAATGCAATTAAAGAAATGCCGGTGCAGAATCAGAAGGAATTTGTATCAGTAAAAGAAGATGAGATACTTCATGGATATGGAATGAAGAACATACAGGATATTGTCAGAAAATATGACGGCATATTCCGATATAAAATTTACGGGGAGTATCTGGTCTGTATCATCTCGATATATGATATAAGAGGGGCGGAAGAGGAATGAGAATGGAAGAGAAAAAGAGACGGATGAATATTATTCTGGGGATCATACTTCAAATATATTTTCTGTTTCCGTGGATGAATATAACGGGAGAACGGAAGAATTTTATTATGTATGTAATTGCTGTGTTGAGAAATCACAGTTGTGCAGATACATATAACACGACGTTTTTAGACGGAGCAGCAGATGCATTACCACTGGATATTCATACACTGGCAAAAACATTCACGGTATGTGTTATGCTGTATGTCGTTCTTGAAGTAATCGAAACAATACGGCTTATCTGTAACATCAAGGGATGGGAAATAAAATTTTTATCTATCATAGAACTTATCGGATTATTTGCAATGCTGTCGGTAGTGGCCGAGATTGGACTTAACAGTTCATGGAGCAGTGCGGGTACGATACAGGTGTTCCCGATGTATCTACTAGGGTATCTGGCAGTATTTCCGATATGGACGGGGATACGGTTACTGATGCATAAATCCATGGAAGAATGGGAAGAATCCGGTGAACAGATCCTGAAAACTCAGGAAAATGATAAACATTATAAACAGGAACGGAAAAGAAGATTATATTTTCCAGGGAAATATTCGAAGCTTTATTACCATGTGCTGTGGGAGAATTTTAAATATCACTGGAGAGATTTTTCTTTTTTATTTGTATCGGTTCTGTTATCGGCAGCATTTCTGTTCATTGGATTTGGAATGAGAGAGGCATTTTCCGGAAGCTATGGATATGATAATGAATTACTAGGGCTTGGGCTGACTGAGATTATGAAGGACTGCCTGATCGTGATCGTACTGATATCATTGTTTTTGATTACGGTTGTCATGGTATTCTACCGGAAAAAACGGATGGCGGATGATGGGATTTTCCGGACACTTGGCATGCGGAGCAATGCCGTGTTCTGGTCCTGGATCGGAGAATTACTTGCCGGATTTGCGGTGGCACTGGTGACGGCATTTGTGATTGGAAGAGCCATTTTGTTTGGCATATATGCCGCTGTTATACAGCATTTTCCTAAAATCGATATGAAATCAGAGGTATCGTGGAAGGTGTATCTGATCACGGCAATCGTGATAGCTGTTATCTGTTTGTTTGCTTTTGGTATCTCTGGGGATATCCATGCAGGAGAACGTTCCGCCGATGCCAGAAATGCAGCGGTGAAAAGTGAGAAGATTCCGGGAATATACAGAAAAGCAGGGGCGTTGATCAGCGGGCTGCTGGGAGTAATCGTCCTGTATCTGTATACACAGAGAAGATTTTCAGAGAGTATCTTTCTTTTGTGTGGGTTCTTCCTGTGTTTGTATGTTTTTCTGTATAATATAGGTGCCATGATCCTGCGTAAAAAAGAAACGTCTATGGATCAATACCTGCGAACCCTTCCGGAAGAACATATGATACGACACAGATACCAGACAACTGTAAAGTATCTGACACTTATGATCGTGATATATGTATGTGTGATGTCCTTTTTCTCGGCAAAAGTTGTATCTAACAGAATCGCAGATAAGACGGATACGCTGTACCCATACGACTATGTATGGCTTGCGAACAGTAATGATACAGGGATTATCGAAAAGCTTAAGCAAGAATGCAAAGCAGAAGTGACCAGTATTCCGATGGTCCGGGCAACAACGATAGATAATACAGAACGTCTGGAAGGACCATTTGATCTTGTCTGGCAGCAAGGCCAGAATATCGGTATATCAGAGAGCAGTTATCGAAAGTTAAAGAAGGCAGTCGGAGAAAAACCGAAAAAGCATCTGAATCTTGACAAGAACGGAAAGAAAATTTATGTCGTGTATCAGCAAGATCAGGGAACAAAGGCGAAACCAATTGATCACTATCAGTTGATGATACATCCGAATCTGCATATCGGACAGCCATTGTTTGGCTTTGATACAATGGAGCACCAGACTTATTATCCGGTACGGACGATTACAGGCTCCGAGACTTCGAGTCTGATCGGTGCATTCAAACAGGGAAAATACGAGAATCTTATTGTATTCGCTGATGCATATTTTGACAAAATAAAAGACTATTGGAAAACGACAGACATGAATACGGGAGAAAAAATAAAAACGTCGGATGCGGTATTGGAAGAAAATATCCATGAATGGCCGACGAAACTTGTCCTTGCAAATGTACCGGAAAAATACCAGAAAAAAGCAGATCAGTTGACAATAGATTTTGCAAAGCAACATGCATATGATGAGTCATTTGATTCGCTTGTAAAAAGTACATATACGAAGACAGAAGCAGCGAAAAAGCGGCAGATGGAGCGAATCCTTGAATGTGTGATGAATGGATTTGTGCTTATTATTTTATCTGTGATCAGTATGCTCCTACTTCATATGAAGGTTCAGATGGAACTGCCGGATATGCGGAAACGGTATCAGTTCATGAACCGTCTGGGAATGAATCGCAGGGAACGGATCTGCATCGAGAAAAAGGAAATCAGCCGGTTTGTGACGATCCCATCTGTTATTGTCGTTATAGTTACGGTACTGTATTCTGGAATTGTATTTGGACTCAGGGATTATCATCTGAATGATGTGAAGAATTATGTGATAAATGCAGGTGTACTCTGGATTATATATTTCATATTACAGTGGCTGAATCTGAAGTGGCTGGAAGATACGATTGTGAAAAAGATTGAAAAGGGAGCAGATTTGTAATGAATGAAAAATTAGAAAAGAATGAAAATAAAAAAACGGCAGACGTATTAAGAGCAGAGAATCTGGTCCGTGATTATGTGCAGTATGGAGAAGATGGTGAAAAGAAGAAAGAGATCCACGTCCTGAAGGGATTAAATTTTTCTATCCAGAGACAGGAGTTTGTCGGAATTATGGGAAGATCCGGATGTGGAAAGACGACACTTTTGAAACTATTGGGTATGATAGACCGTCAGACCGGAGGAAAGCTGTTCTTTGAAGAACATGATACGGAAGATTTGTGGAAGGATGAATTTGCGGACATACGACGGAGAAAGATCGGATTCGTGTTCCAGGACTTCTATTTGATGGACAGTCTGTCCGTCAGGGAAAATATCATGCTTCCGAAGATCCTGGATAAGAAGAGTGCGAAAGAGTGTATGGAAGAATCGCAGAAATATGCAGAACAGTTCGGAATTACACATCTGATGAACAAGAAGCCGTATGAATTATCCGGAGGCGAAAAGCAGCGAGTGGCGATATCCAGAGCATTGATCAACAATCCGGATCTGATACTTGCGGATGAGCCGACCGGAAACCTCGACTCTAAGTCCGGTGATGTGGTAATCCATACACTGAGTCATATCAATCGGGAACTTGGCAAGACAATTGTTATGGTAACACATGATCCGAAGATGGCAAGTTATTGCAGCAGGCTGATTCTTCTGAAAGATGGAATGATTCTGGAAGATATGAGAAATGGCGGGGATCAGGAAGCGTTTTATCAGGAGATTCTTGGGAAGATGAAGGAGTTGTAGAAAGTTCACAAAAAATCAGTATTTCTAGAAATTGCATTGAAAATAAAAATCAGGCATGTTATTCTAGCGGCACGCAGATAAATTCTAGCATCTGCAACGTATCTATATTTATCAATTCATTTACTTCAAGCCCAGATATTCGGGCATTAATCAAAAATGAAAACCACAGAAAACAGATAAATACATGCCTGATAAAGAAAGTTGTTCATATATACTGGTATATATATAAAATGTATGCTATGATATTCATAAAAATAAGCAGTTTTTCTTTTAAAGGAGTTATATTTGTATAAGAAAGGAGAGCTGTTTATGAACAAATGAAAATCATTAAAAGAATTAAACTTGCTGGACAAATTTCTATTCGATGAAGCAATGGATGACCCTGAAAATGTAAAGACGATGTTAGACATCATATTAAATAAAAAGACGAATCTGAAGCATCCACCGCAGACAGAGAAGGAACAGAGAACGTCTACGGATAATCGGCAGATCCGGTTAGATGTCTATGCTATGGATGAAGATGATGTGATATACGAAGTGGAGGCGCAGAAAGAAAATACGCATAATCTACCGAAAAGAAGTCGTTTGTATCAGGGAATCATCGACAGTAAACTGCTGCTGCCGGGTGGTATCCCAAGAACTGATAGAACTTTTGAAATATATGGAACACAGTACAGATGAAGTGTCAGAACAGTGTAAAAGTGAACGGATTCAAAAGATGCATAGACGAGTTTGTCGGATTAAAGCAAGTGAAAAAACAGAGGTGAAGTATATGCAGGCATGGGAAGAAAAATTGCTGGAAAGACAAAAAGAAAAAAGAGAATTGCTCAGAAAAATGAATCATAAGATGTCCATTGAGGAAATTGCAGATGTATTGGATATGGATGTTTCAGAGGTGAAAGATATCATTGAGGAACAATATGATACAGAAGATTGAATCGGAAAATAATCGCAAAACAGGAGAGACCATCTGACATTATTCAGATGGTCTCTCCTGCCATTTTTTAATGCTTATACTGTTCCGGTAATTGTCAGAGTGCTGAATCCCGGATTAGAACTCCATTCACCGGTAGTTTCGTTGACGGTAAATGTTGCTGCAGGAACAGTAACTTTTCCGGCACCGGTAGCAAAAGTACCGGTAGTTTTATCATAAGTGTAGTCTTCACCTTCTGTCCATGTGCTTCCATTAAAGGTGACAGTCAGATTAGAAAGTATTGGATTAAACGTATCGGTAACGATTACGGCCGTGGCTTCATTTGCAGGAACGTTTCCTTCATTCTGAATCAGGAACGTGTAGGTCAGGCTTCCGTTTTCAGTAACAGGTACCGGACTGATAGATTTTGTGATACCTAAGAGCGGCAAGGCTTCTGCATTTACCGTTTCCTTAGCGGTGATAGAAGTAATGCCGTCGCCGCTTGCAGTAACCGTGTTGGTAATGAATGATTCATTGGCGAGAGGAGCGTATTGATTTACAGCTGTTTCATAGACCAGTGTCAGATTGCCATTTGCGGGAACAGTTAATCCAGAGAAGACAAGCGGAGGACCTGCGGTTACAGCAGGTGCAGCCTGTAACGTTCCATTTGTATAGTATTTTACCGTGTTATCTAGATACGTTAACGGTGTCAGTGAAGTAGTAGAAAATGCATACGCACCAAGGTCATCTGTGAGTGTAAGTCCTGTAATCGGAGCGGTACCGGAGTTAATAATACTTATAATATAGGTGACGGTACCTCCCGGATGATAGGTATTTTTTACTGCAGTTTTCGAGATTGACAATACTTCGAGAATCTCACCGACGGCAATATTTGAATTAGTAACAGAATTTCCGTAACGGAGTTGTGCCTGGTTCGTAAATTGAGCCATATTTTTAACCTTCCTTTCATATATGTGTCTACAATATAATATATGTCTGTGGAGTAAAATTGCCCGGGGATAATTTGTAGAAGATTTACAAAAATTGAGCATTTCTAAAATATATATTGAAAGCACGAATAGAGCATGTTATCCTATCAACACGCAGATGAATTCTAATATCTGCAACGCATCTATATTTACCAATTCATTTATTTCAAACCCAAACAATCGGGTAAGAATCCAAGATGAAAATCATAAAAAACAGATAAATACATGTCTGATAAAAGAAGATAACGGTATATACTGGTATATATATAAATTCTGTGTTATCATATGCATAAAGCTAAACAGTTCTTCTTTGCAGGTATTATATCTGTACAAGAGAGGAGAACTGCTTATGAACCAAAGAAAATCATTAAAAGAATTAAACTTGCTGGATAAATTTCTGTTCGATGAAGCGATGGATGATCCGGAAAATGTAAAGACGATGTTGGATATCATACTTCTGAATACCAGGGGCAAACATCCCGAGCTGGTGTCACCAGAATTGATAGAATTGTTGAAGTATATGGAACGTAGTACGGATGAAGTATCAGGGGAGTGTAAAAGTAAGCGGATTCAAGAGATGCATAGACGAGTTTGTCAGATCAAAGCAAGTGAAAAGACAGAGGTGAAGTACATGCAGTCGTGGGAAGAACGGATTATGATAAAACAGGAAGGAATTGCTGAGGGAAGAATAGAAGGCGAAAAAGCACTTTTGAAAAGTTTAATTGAAAAGAAGATGGCAAAAAAATATTCTGCAGAGCAAATTTCGGCAATGTTAGAGGTCGATGTTTCAGAAGTAGAGAATATTATGAAAGAAATACAGAACGAAAAGTATCTGTAAGAAATTGTTAGTGGCAGATTCTGTGGGGAGCAGCTTTATACTAATGCATGGTCATATTATAAGAACGGTCAGATATGTTTATCAAGACATGTCTGACCGTTCTTCTTATAGCAGGGGATGAAAGAAAACATGCGGTTTTTCTGTGTGTAATTACCACGGTAGATCCATATTTTTAAAATTTCATGGTCAGAAAATCCGCTATTCATGGCCATTATAAGGCGGAAGAAGAAAAGGCATGGTACAATAACTATAAAGATTTCACGTGAAAATAAGATGGAGACCGATAAAATGAATGGATGGACAAAAAAGAGAAAAGTAGATACTTTTATGGGGATTTTATTGCAAGTGTACTGTTTCTTCCCGTGGATGCGCATAAATAGAAAATGGAACACGATTCACATATATGTAATTAAGACCTTTCAGGAAAATGATTACATCAAGATGTATAATCATACATTTTTAAAACAGCATATGTGGAAATGGAAACATTCACAGGTAGTTGCGTTTATATTTTTACTGATGTTAATATTCCTGATTTTGCTTCAGAGTATAGAATTGTATGAATTATACCAGTGCATAAAAAACGGGAATCAATCAACAAATTATCATGTATTTGTTTGGATTACTTATCTTGCAGCATTTTACATCTTTATGGCTATAGCATCTACCGGATTTGCAGAATTTTATTCTATGCCGATGTTTTGTTATATGATGCTGTTTCTGGCTGTCATAGGAATCTGGATATTTCTTGATATTCAGGCAGAAGCATGGGACGTTGAGACAGAACAGCACAGAGCTGAACTGGAAGAGCAGGATAAGAAGATGCTCCAGATGAAAGTAAAGGCGATGGAAGAACAATATAGGGAAATGTTAAAGAGCCGGAAGATTGTTCATGATATGAAGAATCATTTGCTTGCATTAAAGAAATATACGCAGGAACAGGACTGGAAGGGATTGGAAGAATATCTGAACGAACTCAGCCGGGACATGTTGGATTACAATTACCAGATCTGGACAGGAAACCATATGCTGGATATGATTCTTAACCAGAAAGAGAAGGAGGCAGAGAAGCAAAAGACGCAGATGCAGATCAGCACGGAAGTATTCACAACGCTTCCGTTTTCTGACAGAGAGATCATTTCACTTTTTGGAAATCTTTTGGATAATGCGTTGGAAGCGTGTGAGCAGATCAAAGAAGGAGAACGCTGGATACATATAAAAATGAAAAAGAAGAATCAGCTCTTATACATCGAGATTGTAAATGCGGCTAAAAATATGGGAATACAGACAGATGAAAATTTTGTATCAAAAAAAAAGGATGGAGTGTTACATGGTTATGGAATGAAAAATATCCGGGATATTGTAGAACAATATAATGGAATGTTTCAGTGTAAAAGCCAGGAGGATCGGTTTGAGGTTGTGATTACTATTTACGGATAGGAGGCAGGTGAATATGAAAGAAACAAAGAAAAGAAGATATATTGTATCGACAATTATGTACGGTATGATTTTGATTTTTATTCAGCTTCCGTGGGTGGTTTTGAAAGGGAAAAATTACAGTATATATGCAGCATATTTCCGAATCAAAGCAAAAGGAATAAAAGCACTTTCGGAGATGGCAGCGTCTGTCTGGGATGGGAATCTTACGATAATCCGGATACAGTTAATACTGCTTATTGTATTTCAGATCGTGATTGTATTACATATAGTGACGCAGTGGCTGCATAAGGAATATTATCTGAATATCGCTGCGTTAGTTGTTCTAGGTTTATATATTGTGGTGAATGAATCCGGATTTGGAATGCTTGCGGATAATTCAACAAAAACGATTCTGATTCCTGCAGTCATCATGATATTTGTTATGGCAGAAGTGCTGATCAGTAAAATGCTTGATGTATGGAAAGATGCCAAGGAATCAGCAGAAATATTTGCGGAAAAGGAACGGGAAGAAAAAGAAGAAGAGCGCAGGAGATTATATTTTCCGGGAAATTATACCAAACTTTTTTATCAGATGGTCTGGCATAATTTTAAATATGACTGGAAAGATTACGGCCTCCTGCTGTTCTGTGGTGTAATCGTTTCTGCATTCTCCTTTGCAGGACTTGGAATATATCAGATGATGGCGAAGGCTCACCGGGCAGAGAATTTCCTGCTGGGTGAAGGACTTGGAAGGATATTGCTGAATGCAATGCTTCCGATGGCGGTATGTGCCATCTTTTTGATGGTGTTTGTTCTCGTATTTTACATGAAAAAATGGACGCAGAATTACAGTGTATTCGTGATGCTGGGAATTCGAAAAAAAGCGTTGTATACGATTATTGGGATAGAGATCGCAGTCGCGTTTTTGTGTTCGCTGATTGCCGGCGGTCTATTGGGAAATATGATCATGTTTCTGTTCCGGAAAGTGATTTTCTCAATGCTGGCAAAAGGAATTGTTCTGTCAAAGGTGACGTGGCTTACTTATGTGAAAGGTACGTTGGTGGTGTTGGCAGTGTATATAATTGCATTGATGGCGACCAGGGATATCGTATCGGATTTCAATCTGGTCAGGGCATCGATCAGAAACATTGCAAAAGAACCTATGCCGCAGAGGAGGACAAAGTTATTCATAATAGCCGGAATCATAATCTGTATGATCGCTATATTCGAATACCGGCAGTTGAGAAATCATGAAAGTATGTATCTGCTCTTTGCATTCTTTGCGGGTATATTTTTACTGATTCGTTTTGTCGGAGCCGGATATTTGAGACGTGCAAAAAAGACACCGGCATATCTGCCACAGATGCTGAACCGGAATCATTTGTATTATAAATCAAAGACAACTGCAAGGTATGTGCTGGCACTTACAATATTGAACGTATGCGCAGTGTTTTACTTTCTGTTTCAGGTAGTTTCGGTAACGATTGCAGAGAAGCCGGAAAGTCTGTATCCGTATGATTTTGTCTGTATTGCAGATGATGGAGATGATGCGATTTTTGATAGGATAAAGAACGGTTATCAGGCAAAAATCATAGAATATCCGATGGTGCGTGTGGCAAATGCAGATAAGACAGAACAAAACGAAGGCGTGCAACAAGGAAAAAGACCGCAGGGACAACAGATCGGGATTTCTGAATCGACATACAAACAATTGAAAAAATATGTAGATCCATCGTATAAGGAAGAAGTAATGCATCTTGATCGAAATGGAAAGAAGGTATATCTGGTGCACCAACAGGATCGCTCCGTGAAGGCACAGCCGGTGGATTGGACATTTGGAAAGAAGAAACCATTTTTGCATATCGGTCTTCCGTGTGAATATTATACCTTATATTCGCCGAGCAAAGCATATCCGAAAAGAACAATAGAAGGGGAAGAAATTGGAAGTCTGATTGGATGTTTCCGTCAGGGAAAACTGGAAAATATCGTTGTATTCTCGGATGCATATTTCAAGAAAGCACAGGGAATGTGGAAATACACGAACATATTAACCGGAGACAAGATAGAAGAAAAGGCCTTGCGAATAGATGGTGTCACAATTAAGCAGGGTCCGACGAAGCTTGTACTGATCCAGGCAGACCCAAAATACCAGAAAGCAATTGAAAAGAAAATGAAAAAGCTGGAAAAGAATCATACATATGAAGCGCAGTATGATTTCGAAGTACATTGCTGGTATTCAAAAAAGACGGCGGTCAATGATCTGAAGACAGAATATACGATGAAACTGATCATAAATACATTCGTATTGCTTACAATGACCATCTCCGGCCTTTTCCTGATGTATATTAAATCGTTATCAGAAATGAGTGATAAGAAAGCAAGAGCTGACTTTTTGAAATGTATGGGAATGCGAAAGAAAGAACGAGTATCACTCCTGAAAAGAGAACTGTATTACTTTTACTGGCTGCCGGAGCTGATAACGATAGTCGTGACCAGTATCTTTACAGCAGCAACGTTTCATGCTCGGATGTATACGCATGCCGTCAGAATTGCATGGCTGAAACATGCTGTCTGGATATGGCTTATGTATCTGGCAGTACAGTGGGGATTTGCATGGATATTAGGAAGATTTATCATTCGAAAGGTGGAAGGAAAAGATGAATAAACGGGAAGTTATGAAAGTGGAGAACCTTGTCCGGAATTATAAAATGGTCTATTCTAACAGACAGGATGAAGAAGAAATTAAAGTTTTAAAAGGGCTGGATTTTACCATTGAAGAACAGGAATTTGTCGGGATCATGGGAAAATCAGGCTGCGGTAAGACAACACTTTTAAAAGTGCTTGGCTTGATCGACAAACCGACTTCCGGGAAGATTTTCTTTACGGGAAAGGATGCGTCAGAATTATGGAGTGATGAACTGGCGGATATACGAAGAAGAGAGATTGGATTTGTGTTTCAAGATTTTTATCTGTTAAATAGTCTGTCTGTAAAGGAGAACATCATGCTGCCGATGGTGTTGGACAAGGCACCGGTTGATAAGTGTTATAAGAATGTAGAAGCATATGCCGAAAACTTTGGTTTATCACACCTTCTCGAGAAGCAGCCATATGAAGTGTCCGGCGGAGAAAAACAGAGAGTTGCAATCTGTCGTGCGCTGATCAATAATCCAGATCTGATCCTCGCGGATGAGCCGACCGGAAACCTCGATTCCAAGTCCGGAAAGATTGTGATTGATGCATTGAAGGACATTAATGAACATATGGGAAAGACGATTATTATGGTCACACATGATCCGCAGATGGCAAGCTATTGCAGCCGGCTGATCCTGTTGAAAGATGGTGTGATACTGGAAGATCTGAAGAACAGTGGGGATCAGGAGGCATTTTATCAGGAGATTCTTGAGAAAATGAAAGAGTTGTAAAAGATTCACAAAAATTGAGCATTTCTAAATTACATATTGAAAACAGAAATAGTATATCAGGAAAAGTTATTGAAAGAATTTGAAATTTAACAATATCAAAATAAAGAATATGTACAAGACTAGCCATTATCGGAAACACGGATACTTTTCTGAGCGTAGTATCTTGACATATAGCATATCTTGGATTACAATTCATTTAACGATTAGGCTAAATGTTAAATGAAAGGTCGTGATGAATTTTTGGGTATACAAGATACATTAAAAGCACTGGCTGATCCAATACGACGTGAGATTTTGAACCTGTTGAAAAATGGGCGGCTTTCAGCTGGAGAAATATGTGAGCATTTTTCGGTAACGGGAGCATCTATATCAAGACATCTGGCAATATTGAGGGAAGCTGATTTGATTCGAAATCAAAGAGAAGGAAAGTTTATTTATTATGAATTAAACACTTCCGTACTGGAAGATGTCATGTTGTGGATAACAGACTTGAAAGGAGCAGCGGACGATGAAGGAAATGATAAGAAAATATAGAGGTACATTAATTAGCTCTGCATTGGTAATTCTTGCAGGAGTCCTGGTGGGTTTTACGAGTATACAAGGTAAGTGGATAAATCTATTTTTTGTAGTGATGCAATGTGTGTTTGTTGCAATCATATTTTATGATAACAGGAACAGACAACAGAATCGCAAGGTTATAGGGATGACTATATGGATCATACCTGTTATTACATTGCTTTATAATGGTATTGTCAGATTGGTTGATATGGGAGCAGATATAGAGAATTTATTTATGGCATTCATTTATTATGGGACAGGTTTAATGTTCATGGTTATAGGAAATTATCTGCCAAAGGTAAAACAGAACAATACGATAGGAATCAGGGTCGTATGGACATTGCAGGATGAAGAAAATTGGAGTGCAACGCATAGATTCAGTGGGAAAATATGGGTGGTATCAGGTATTTTGTGCATGCTTTGCGGTCTTTTTGCAGAAAGCATAGCTGCACTTGTTTTGTATGTTGTAAGCATTATGGCAGCAGTAATCATCAGTGTTCTTTATTCCTATCTCTTTTATAAGAAAAAGATAGAAACCGGAGAAAAATTAAAAATTCAATATAAAAAAAAGGCAATTGTGGGATACGGAATCGTAACAATTTTAACTATTATATTCATTATAGGAAGTTTGTTTTGGGGAAGTATTGATATTCAGTTCCAAGATAACAGTTTTACTATCAAGGCTCAGGGATGGAGTGATTATACCGTAGACTATACGAAGATTGACAGTATCTCGTATGAAGAAAATTTATTTCAGAACTCGAATGATTATAGGACCAATGGATTAGGGAATTTTAAATATGCTATGGGAAATTTTAGAAATGATGTTTATGGAAATTATATCCGTTATACGCATTCATCCTGTCATTCATATGTAGTGATGAGCATAGGTGGAAAAATCTTAGTTGTAAATGGTGAAAATGATCAGGAGACAAAGGAAATCTATCATAATATCAGCGAGAAAAAATAAAATTACTAAGACTTCCCATACCTAAAAAGGGATTTATTTATATTTGCCCCATTCACTGATTCATGCTAAAATAAACAAATATGGTAAGACGAAAATATCTTATTATCATAATCAATGAATCAAGGAGTAACAATGAGAAGATTAGCATTAACTGATGATATATTAATGAAGATTGAAAAGCCTGCCCGTTATATCGGAAATGAGGTGAATTCAGTTATGAAAGACAAGGCAGATGTAGATATCCGCTTTGCGATGTGTTTCCCCGATGTTTACGAAATATAAAAAAAGAGCGTTGCTAATCTTTTATAGATATTGGTAAATAGCCTTAATTTCTCAGCATATTCTAAAATAAATAACAATAATAAATAATCATTAATAACGTAGTAACCTTTCAATTTTAATCTGTTTTGTAGTAAGAAAAAGGTAAATATTGAGTGAAATACATACTTTAAAACTATATAAATAAATGAACTATGGCAGTCCGATACCGGCTGCTTTTTTTATGTGTATAGAAAACTCATAAAAATGTACATAAAAGTAATCAGTTCTTTTGGATAGAGTGAAATTTATATCCTATAAAGTGCCCATTGCGGTATGCCTGATGCAAATTTCTTTTACTTTTATTCTTTCATATTCTAATGAAAAGAAAATCAAAAAAGGAGGAAAAATAAAATGAATTCAACTTTTCAGAAGGAGGATAAACCTACGGAATATTAATTGACGAAAGCACAAAAAATGATTACAATGAAATTGTAAAGGAGATGGAATATGAGAAAAAAATACATTTATATTTCATTGCTTATTTCTACAGGAATTTACGCAATTGCAGATTATTATTGTATTTACAATTTTACATTTACCCTTCTATTTACGATATTTTTAATTTTTAATTTAGTAAATAGTGTAATATGTTTTGCAAAAAATAGCTGTGAATTTTCTATAATTGCATCTATTATTTATGTTTTTATGATAATGCATAATCTTTTCGTTCTCGCTTTTAACTATTCCATTAGTTCAGGAGGATTTCATACCATTTGAGGAGAAAGATTTGAACAAAGAACAAAAGAAAAATGTCCAATACGATGCTTACGCCAAATATATCTTATCTCAAAAAGAAGTTTTGGCACGTATCCTAAAATTCACAATTGCAGAATTTCAGGACTTGGAAGGGGAAGTGATCATGGAGCTGATAGAAGGTGAACCGCTTGTATCAAAAGTGAGCACAGAGCCTGGCGAGACAAATCAGACATTCCATGATAAAATTACTGGGAACAATACAGAAAATACAGAATTGGGAGAGGGAACGATATTTTTCGATGTGATCTTCTACGTTAGAATGAAGGATGGTGTCAGCCGCATCATTAACTTTGCGTTAAATAAGAACTGATGCAGAAAAATTGAATTTTAAGGAATCCATTGTCATAGCTGATATGTTATGGCAGTGGATTTTAAACGAAATCGTTTCATTGCAGCAAAAGAGCTCTCTGTGGAATACACAGGGAGCCTTTTGCATATTTTTATTTTTTTGTGCTATCAGCATCGATGACAGACTGAATCTGTTTCATCAGAGTATCATAATTGTCTTGATTATCAATCCCGCCGAGCATCGGATCACCTACAATATTACCATTTCTATCGACCAGTATTGTTGTAGGAAATGCCATGATATCGGACGCGTATTTCCCTGCATCTGAAGAAGAGTCAATGGAAAGATTGCGATATTTAGCACCCTGGCTCTTGAGAAGAGTCTTTGCTTCTTTTATGGCAGTTTTATTTCCATCGAAGGTTTCTGTATTGATGCCTACGACTTCGCCGCCCATTGATTTGATTGCATCGTTTAATTCGTTAAGTTTAGATAACTCGGCAACACAAGGTTTGCAGCCGGTGAACCAGAAATTGATGACAGTTACTGCATTTTTGGAAAACAGGCTTTCATCAACAGAATTCCCATCATAATCCTGACCAGAAAAATTCTTGAAAGGAGATGCGTCGTTGGAACTGTTTTTCTGATCGGTGTTATCAGATCCTGTATTTTTCTTTTCAATCTCAGCGATCTGTTCCTCGATTTTTCGGATAATTTCAATATCAGCGGTAAGTGTTTTCAGCTCGTCATCTGTAAAAGAGTCTTTGTTTGATTCAACAGTGTCAGCCAGATAATCCGCATAGTTTCCATTTTGATCTGCAGCACTTTTGCTCATCATGCCAAATGCTTTGTTCCATACATCTTCGTGATCTGCGAAGATCTGATTTTCCTGCTGATATAAATCATTCAGTTTAGAGTTGGAATCGTCTGCAGATTCTGAGCCGGATTCAGTCTTGGTATTCTGAGATTTTTCTGTGCCTGCAGTTCCTTTCCCGCTACATGCTGTAAATAATAATGCTATGCAAAGTGTTAAAATAGAGAGAAATGTTCTTTTTGTTTTCATAAATAATTGCTCCTTAAAATAATAGTAATAAAATTAATAGTTACCGGTTGGTTATGGTTGGTTGCTGTTGTTCTTTTTCTGACATGTTTTGCCTAGAAACTGATATTGGATTGCATCTTTTGGACAAGCTTTGATACAAGCTCCGCACCGTATACATTCTGGATGATTCGGAGTCTTGCATACGTCAATATCCATTTTACATACCTTTGAACATTGGCTACATCCGATACATTGGCTGCTTTCAATCTTAATATTGAGAAAGCTGATCTTATTAAATAATGAGTAGATTGCACCAAGAGGACAGATCCATTTACAGAAGGGTCTGTAAAACAAAATACTCAACACAACAACTGTAATCAAAATAAGACATTTAAAAGAAAAAAGTATTCCAAGTGCAGACCTTATAGCGGTATTCCCAAGTGACAGTGGTATGGCTCCTTCTAAAACACCTTGTGGGCAAATGTATTTACAGAAGAACGGATCCCCCATTCCTACAGAGTTCGTTACAAACATTGGCAGAAGGATAACGAAAACAATGAGGATCATATATTTCAAGTATCTTAGCAGCTTCAGTCGGGCTGTGGAAAATTTTTTTCCGGGGATTTTATGAAGTAAATCCTGAAACCAGCCAAACGGACATAAAAAACCACAGATAAATCTTCCGAGTATCATACCGAGTAGAATGAAAAACCCGGTTATGTAATATGAAAATTTAAATCGGGAGGATCCGATAACCGCCTGAAAAGCTCCAATGGGGCAGGCGCCTGTTGCAGCAGGACAGGAATAGCAGTTTAATCCTGGCACACATACTGTTTTAATCTTGCCCTGATATATTTTGCCTTTAAGTAAATTGGGAATATGGATATTGGTAAGTAATGTGGCAATTGCCTGTATCCATCCCCGTATTCTGGCAACTTTTTTTGATAGTAATTTCGTTTTTTTATCCAATTCCAACACACTCCAGACATAATTTTATTGCTTTGCCAAAGACGGCAGCAGCTTCACCTCGGATCACACCATAGCCAATCATGGCTGTACCTGTGATGAATATTACAAATTGAAATATTTTTTTGCACTTCAAGATTTTGTTACTCCTTTCGTTGGTTGTATTTGTTGACCAGCTGACTTCGGTATTATACAATAGTTA